>VOFI01000873.1_pt1:0-47500 | contig 164000 bp, 153 predicted proteins | sample 5384131 | NCBI WGS metagenome assembly VOFI01 (sample SAMN12384728, study PRJNA508395) | human gut metagenome | isolation source: healthy gut H | host: Homo sapiens | reverse complement strand
ATTTCCGAATGGGGCAACCCGGCACGGCAATACCGTGTCAGCGTGCACTGAATCAAATAGGTGTACGTGGGGAACCGCCTGAACTGAAACATCTAAGTAGGGCGAGGAAAAGACATCAACCGAGATTCCGCAAGTAGTGGCGAGCGAACGCGGAGGAGGCCAAACCAGAGGTCATTGATCTCTGGGGTAAGGACTTGCATCATGATCAGAGGTATCTAGTCGAATGGCGTGGGAAAGCCAACCACAGAGGGTGAGAGTCCCGTAGACGAAAGAGAAGACTGACAGCGAGTATCCAGAGTACCGCCGGACACGTGAAACCCGGTGGGAACATGGGAGGACCACCTTCCAAGCCTAAATACTACCTGATGACCGATAGAGAAGCAGTACCGTGAGGGAAAGGTGAAAAGAACCCCGGGAGGGGAGTGAAATAGTACCTGAAACCTTGTGCTTACAAGCAGTCAGAGCACGTTAAAGTGTGATGGCGTACCTTTTGTAGAATGGTCCGGCGAGTTATAGTCACTGGCGAGGTTAAGCAATTCAGTTGTGGAGCCGAAGGGAAACCGAGTCTTAATAGGGCGTCGAGTCAGTGGCCATAGACCTGAAACCGGGTGACCTATCCATGAGCAGGTTGAAGTTGGTGTAAAAGCCAATGGAGGACCGAACCCACGTTCGTTGCAATGACCGGGGATGACTTGTGGATAGCGGAGAAATTCCAATCGAACTCGGAGATAGCTGGTTCTCCCCGAAATAGCTTTAGGGCTAGCGTTGTGTTAGTTTACCGGAGGTAGAGCACTGAATTGGCTAAGGGGCGATGAGCTTACTGAACCTTATCAAACTTCGAATGCCGGATAAATGGTGCACAGCAGTCAGACAGTGTGAGATAAGTTTCATTGTCAAGAGGGAAACAGCCCAGACCCACAGCTAAGGTCCCAAATGAACGCTAAGTGGAAAACGATGTGGGGTTGCAAAAACAACCAGGATGTTGGCTTAGAGGCAGCCACTCATTAAAAGAGTGCGTAATAGCTCACTGGTCGAGTGACCCTGCGCGGAAAATATAACGGGGCTAAGCGTCCAACCGAAGCTTGGGATGTCTAAGGACATGGTAGGGGAGCGTCGTGTATAGGGAGAAGCATGAGCGAGAGCACATGTGGACAGTACACGAGTGAGAATGCCGGAATGAGTAGCGAGAATTATGTGGGAATCATAATGGCCGAAAATCTAAGGTTTCTTGGGGAAGGTTCGTCCGCCCAAGGTAAGCCGGGAGCTAAGGCGAGGCCGAAAGGCGTAGTCGATGCACATACGGTTGAAATTCCGTAGCCGCCGAAATTGTTAAGCACAGGGACACATAGAGATATCCGAACCCGGGCGTTGGTTGACCCGGGCGCAAGGGACCGAACATCAGTAGGGAAGTCGGAGATGCTCTGTGGCGAGAAAAGCTGTGTGTATTGATTAGGCGCCCGTACCGCAAACCGACACAGGTAGATGAGGAGAGAATCCTAAGGCCAACGGGAGAAGGGTTGTTAAGGAACTCGGCAAATTGACCCCGTAACTTCGGGATAAGGGGAGCCTCCTACGGGAGGCCGCAGCGAATAGGCCCAAGCGACTGTTTACCAAAAACACAGGTCTCTGCTAAATCGAAAGATGACGTATAGGGGCTGACGCCTGCCCGGTGCCGGAAGGTTAAGAGGAGAGCTTAGCGCAAGCGAAGGTTCGAATTGAAGCCCCGGTAAACGGCGGCCGTAACTATAACGGTCCTAAGGTAGCGAAATTCCTTGTCAGGTAAGTTCTGACCCGCACGAATGGCGTAATGATTTGGGCACTGTCTCAACAGCCCGCCCGGCGAAATTGTAGTACTGGTGAAGATGCCAGTTACCCGCAACTAGACGGAAAGACCCCATGGAGCTTTACTGTAGCCTAATACTGAAGATCGGTAATGCATGTACAGGATAGGTGGGAGCCAGCGAAACCCGGCGTCAGCTCGGATGGAGGCAACCTTGGAATACCACCCTTGTATTGCTGGTTTTCTAACCTGCGGCCATGAATCTGGTCGGGGGACACTGTTAGGTGGGCAGTTTGACTGGGGCGGTCGCCTCCAAAAGCGTAACGGAGGCGCTCAAAGGTTGGCTCAGCACGGACGGAAATCGTGCATAGAGTGCAAACGCATAAGCCAACTTGACTGCGAGACCGACGGGTCGAGCAGGTACGAAAGTAGGAGTTAGTGATCCGGTGGTATGTGAGTGGAAATGCCATCGCTCAACGGATAAAAGCTACCCTGGGGATAACAGGCTGATCTCCCCCAAGCGTCCACAGCGACGGGGAGGTTTGGCACCTCGATGTCGGCTCGTCACATCCTGGGGCTGTATTCGGTCCCAAGGGTTCGGCTGTTCGCCGATTAAAGTGGCACGCGAGCTGGGTTCAGAACGTCGTGAGACAGTTCGGTCCCTATCTGTTGCGGGCGCAGGAGATTTGAAGGGAGCTGTCCTTAGTACGAGAGGACCGGGATGGACAGACCTCTGGTGCACCAGTTGTCGTGCCAACGGCACAGCTGGGTAGCTACGTCTGGACGAGATAAACGCTGAAAGCATCTAAGTGTGAAACTCCCCCTAAGATAAGATCTCCCATCCATTAGGAGTAAGGGACGACAAAGACTATGTCGTTGATAGGTCGGAAGTGTAAGTGTAGTAATGCATTGAGCTGACCGATACTAATAACCCGAGGGCTTGACCTACAAGAACATTGCAGGCAAACCGCCTTGTGAATTCTTCATCCTCTGTTCGGTTTTGAAGGTGCAGATGTGAACCTGTGTGGCCCGATGGTCAAGTGGTCAAGACGGGGGCCTCTCACGCCCCAATCGGGAGTTCGACTCTCCCTCGGGTCACCACTTTTATGAGCACCATTAGCTCAGCTGGTAGAGCACCTGACTCTTAATCAGGGTGTCCAGGGTTCGAGTCCCTGATGGTGTACCACTCCGTTGGATGTGTGGTACACATCCAACGGGGAATTTCCTCTTGACACGAGGTCAATTTTATAGTAGTATTTGACGTAAGTCATTTACCATAGTTGGTGTTTTTAACGGTGAGGGTCCACCCGTTCCCATTCCGAACACGGAAGTTAAGCTCACCAGTGCCGACAATACTTGTCTGGAGACGGACCGGGAAGATAGGTCAATGCCAACACAAGGGATTCGCTTGAGCGAATCCCTTGCTTATGCCTCCTTAGCTCAACGGTAGAGCATCCGGCTGTTAACCGGAGGGTTGTAGGTTCGAATCCTACAGGAGGCGCCAGAGATATTGCCGTCACCTGTGTGGCGGCATTCTTTGAATATGGGCCTTTAGCTCAGTTGGTTAGAGCAACCGGCTCATAACCGGTCGGTCCCGGGTTCAAGTCCCTGAAGGCCCACCAAATATAATATCATGACATATAGGGGAATAGCTCAGTTGGTAGAGCGACGGTCTCCAAAACCGTAGGCCGAGGGTTCGAAGCCTTCTTCCCCTGCCAAAGCGCCGCAGACGTATATGCCTGCGGCGCTTTTTGCTGCCTGATAGCTGCCTCTTGCCGCTGCATTTGACCGGATAGCTTTTGAAGTTGTTCTATCTCTTCATTGCGCGCTATGTGAGATGTTTTTAAATGATCGTACATATGGCTCAGGTGCGCTGGATATCCAGCGCACCTGAGTCATAAGCAATTTGTGGCAATCTTATGGAAAGGTTTTCACCGCGCCCTGTCCATTTTGAAAAGTCGTCCCGTTTTGCTGTCAGCGCCATTGGTTATGCCGTTTCAACATGCCGCAGTACGGGAAATTATGATCTGACGGATCAGCTGTTATGCGTCGGTGTAGACTCGGATTGAAGGCATCCGGTACTTTTATCCTGCCGCTGATATGGAATCTTATTCGCTGCGGCCCCCACACTTGACAAATGGTGCCGCCTTTGGTATTCTGTCCGTGTTCCTGCTGCCGGGTGGGAACGGGAGCGTTTGCTCCGCGTCGAAGACCATGGAAGACGCGGGCAGGCGCATTTTTTATTTTTTGTATGGAGATAATCAATATGGCATGGGTCATGCTCGGCATTGCCGGAATTTTTGAGGTCGTTTGGGCGACCTGTATGAAGTATTCAGATGGATTCACAAACCTCGGCTGGTCACTGCTCGCATTCGCCGGCATGGCGGTGAGCTTTTTCCTGCTGGCACGCGCGACCAAAACACTGCCGCTTGGTACGGCTTATGCAGTCTGGACCGGCATTGGCGCGCTGGGCTCCGTGATCGTTGGCTTCATCTTGTTCAAAGAGCCGGTGACAGCCGGGCGGCTCATTTTTGCTGCACTGCTGCTTATCGGCATCATCGGTCTGAAGATCACGTCGGCATGATACATACGATTATTCTGCCTCGGCCAGCGCGTCGATGCGCTGCTGCAGATCCTGAACGAACCGTCCGATGTGCAGTCCGTCGATGAGCCGGTGGTTTACCTCGAGCGCGAGGCCGAGCACGTCCCGCTCGCCCTCGCGATGATATTTGCCCCAGACAATGCGCGGGATGGCGTCGTCAGCGTCAAAATCGCGCTCATTGGTCAGCGCCGTGAGCGAGACCCACGGCAGACAGCTGAAATAGATCAGCGCGTCGCTCTCGGCTGCAGCGGAGAGAAACTCCGTCTGCGCCCGGCTCTTGGCGCGTGCCGCGCGGCAGAAGTCCTCCAGCGCGTCACCGGCCGGCATCGTCACGATGTGGAATTGTTCCGCACCGGGGTGCAGGTCGGTGAAGCTCGGTTCACGGCGTGCGAGCAGGACCGGCTGGCCGTTTCGGATGGCATATCGGAATGCGGTCGTGTGATTGATCGACTGCGTGCACAGCCAGACCAGAGCGTAATAAAAGGACAGGCCGCGCCGTTTCGTGTAAGTATGCAGTGCCGTGACGTCCGCGGTGACGGTCACGCTGTAAAACGGATCCGACAGGCCGGAGAAGAACGTGTATGCCTCGCGCCGCGGCCAGGTATCGAGCGCGACGGGGACTGCATCCGGAGTGTTCATGGGGGCTACCTCCTCGGTTTTTTCAGCAGTATACCACGCGCGGGCGGAAAAACGCAATTTTTTCGCGGAAAGGTGCGGTGTTTACAGTTCTTTGATATATTTCTCATAGACGTGTGATAAAATACAAGAATCAAATTCAGCAGCCTGGAAAGGTGATCGGTCATGAGACAACGGCTTGCAAAATGGATGATGGGCAGAAACGGGATGGACGCACTCAATCGCCTTCTGTCCGTGCTGACACTGATTTTGCTGATCGTCAGCATGTTCGTGCACGGTTATGCGGCGCGCATCCTGTGGTCGCTGGCGGTCGTTGGCCTGATCGTCATTTATTTTCGTATGCTCTCGCGCAATGTCTACCGCCGTCAGCAGGAAAACGGTGCGTATCTGCGCCAGAAGTATAAAATAACCAGCGCGTGGCGCGGCGCTGTGGATCGCTGGCATCAGCGGCATGACTACCGCTTTTTCAAGTGCCCGGCCTGCCGGACACGCCTGCGTGTGCCGCGCGGCAAGGGCAAGATCAATATCGTCTGCCGCAAATGCGGCACGTCCTTCCAGCGGAAAACCTGAGGCGCAGCCGTATGTTCGGATATGTGATCGCAAATCTGGAGGGGCTGACGCAGGCGCAGAAGGATCGCTATAAGGGCTGCTACTGCGGCCTGTGCCGGGTGCTCAAGCAGCGGCACGGCTTTTCCGGCCGCCTGACGCTGACGTATGACATGACGTTCCTGGTGCTGCTGCTCTCGGCGCTGTACGAAGCGGACGAGGAGCGCGGCATGGAGGTTTGCCCTGCGCACCCGCTGCGCAAACATTTTTACTGGCAGACACGCTACACCGAGTACGCTGCCGATATGAACGTCGTGCTGGCGTACAACAATTGCCGCGACGACTGGCAGGATGACGGCAGCGCGCTGAAATATTGGGAGGCGGAGGCGCTCAGCGCCCGGTGCGCAGCCGTGCGCGCACGCTGGCCGCGCCAATGCGCCGCGATCGAGCAGTGCATGGCGGAGCTTTCCGCCATCGAGCAGGCCGACACCGGCGACCTGGATGCCGCGGCGAATTGCTTTGGCCGCCTGATGGGCGAGCTCTTTGTGACGGATGACCTCTGGGACGCGCGCCTGCGCCCGTTTGGCGAGGCACTGGGGCGGTTCATCTATCTGCTCGACGCGGTGATCGACCTGCCGGAGGATCTCCGGCACGGGCGCTATAACCCGCTGCGCACGCTGCCGCAGGATGCGGATCTGCACGCGCTGCTGACGATGCTGCTCGGCGAGTGTTCGACGGCGTTTGAGGCGCTGCCGGTGCTGCAGGACGTGGAGCTGCTGCGCAATATTTTGTACTCCGGCGTATGGCTGCGCTACGAGGCGGCCATGAAAAAACGAAAGATCGGGAGGAGCGCCGAATGAGAGACCCGTATGAAGTTCTCGGTGTTTCCAGAGACGCGAGCGAAGAGGAGATCAAGGCGGCCTATCGCCGTCTGGCCAAAAAATATCATCCGGACCTGAATCCGGATGACCCGCACGCGACGGAAAAAATGAATGAGGTCAACGCGGCCTATGACGCGATCAAAAACGGCAAAGCCAACAGCTATGGCGCGACCGGCGGTTACGGCCAGGCGGGCGGCTATGGTGCCTATGGCGGCTGGGGCGCACAGCGTGACCCCGGTATCCGGCCGGAATATCAGGCGGCGGTGAACTTTATCCAGATGCGGCATTTTGCCGAGGCGCTGCAGGCGCTGTCCGGCGTGCAGGCGGCCGAGCGCGACGCCAACTGGTATGCCCTGAGCGCCATGGCGAATTCCGGCGCGGGCAACCGCGTGCAGGCGCTGGCGGATGCGCGGCGCGCGGCCGAGATGGATCCGACGAATCCGGACTTTCAGCGCCTGCTGCACCAGCTCGAGAGCGGCGGCGATGCGTATGCGACCTACAGCGCCGGCTATCCGAACAGCGGCTTCGGCACCGGCAGCTGGTGCGCGGATATGTGCCTGCTGAACCTGTGCTGCAATCCGTGCTTCTCGCCCTGCTGCTGAGAAAATTGCAAACGAACACCCCGGCGGGACCGTGTGCGTCCTGCCGGGGTGCTTTGCGCTCATGTGCCGGGGAAGGTGCGCAGGTACCGGTCGGTGAACGTGGTCAGCGCGGCAAAGTCCATACACGGCCGGTAGACGGCCTCCAGCTCGTTGTGCAGGAGATTGGCCATGCGCAGCTGCTCCACGGCGCTTGCGAGGGCGAGCTGCTGCTGCCGGGTGTCGCTGCGCATGGTGCGGCGCAGTGCCCGCTGGCGCACCGGGTCCGGCAGTACATCGAGCCGGATGTGCCGCTGCGTCAGCCCCTCCGGCACGTCGTCCGGCGTTCCGGCGAGGAAGCCCACGCCGCGCGACGGTACGAGCACCGCCTGCGTGCGCGACGGAATGAGCGGGTCGGGACAGGAGAGAACGTCCAGCCCGCACCGGACGGCGTGCGCGCGCACGATGCGCAGAAATTCTTCCGCCAGGCCGCAGCCGTCGTCAAGCAGGTACACGCGCGCACAGTGCGCGGCGATCGTCTCAGGGAAGAAAATTCGCCCCTCACACGTGATGGCACTTAAAAACAGCCGCTCGCACCGGCCGGGCTCCGAGCCCTTGCCCGGCGTGCCGAATTCCCGCGTGCAGATGCTCTTTGCCCGGCGGCGCGCTGCCTCCCGGTCCTCGGGATAGACCAGCCCCGGCGTGGCGCGCGCATCGAGCGCGGCCACCGCCGTGAGGTACTGCTGCGCGCGCAGGCGGAACATGGCGCAGTCGGCGTTCAGGGCGCGGATGCGCGCCGTGTCGAGCGCCTCCGTGCGGCAGAACGTGCCGAGATCCAGATATTCGCCGCTCGCACCGAAGAGCGCGGGGTCGACGGTGTGCGGTGCCGTGCCGTCGAAGAAGCCGGAGCGTTTTTCCGGGAAATAGACCCCGTCGAGCGAGGCGGGGTCGCCCGCGCAGTGCAGCCGGACGACGGCCAGCCCGGCTGCGCTCCCGGCGTCGCCGACGCGCTTGAGAAATGTGGATTTTCCGCAGCCCGGCCCGCCCTTGAGGATGCAGAAATAGCGCTCCGGCGGCCGCAGAAACTGTCTGTGCAGTGCATAGTAGCCCGCGCCGGTCAGGGCGCTGAGAAAGTAGCGTGTTTCCAGTCCGTTGTTCATGGCGAAACCTCACATTTTTCAGGTTGCTACAGCGTATGCATCCGGCGCAGCTGTTGACAATTTCGCGCCCTGATGCTATCCTTTTCCCATCTTGATTACGGAGATTTGTCATGATCCAGACCATCTTATTCGATTTTGACGGCACGCTGTTTGACACCGGCGAGGGCATCCTGCGCAGCGTGCAGTATGCGCTTGAGGGCTTTGGCATCCATGAGACGGACACGGCGCGCCTGCGCAAGTTTGTCGGTCCGCCGCTGCTCGATTCGTTCTCGGAGCTGTATGCCATGACACCCGAGCAGGCGCAGGCGGCGGTCGCACGCTACCGGGAGCGGTATCTGCCTGTCGGCATCTATGAGTGCACGCTCTATCCCGGCATTCCGGAATTGCTCGAGCGGCTGCGTGCGCACGGTTTTCGCGTCGCGGTCGCTACCGGGAAGCCCACGCCGATGGCGTGCTCGATTCTGCAGCGGTTCGATCTTGAGCGGCTGTTTGACTGCGTGATCGGCTGCGAATATGACGGTTCGCGCAGCACGAAGGCGGAGGTCGTCGCGGCGGTGCTCGCCGAGACGCACACGCCACCGGAGGCCGCGCTCATGGTCGGCGACCGGAAGTATGATGTCACCGGCGCTGCCGCCTGCGGCGTGCCGTGTCTCGGCGTGTATTACGGCTATGCCGAGCTGGGCGAGCTGGAGGCCGCCGGCGCGGTGACCACGGTGCAGACGGTCGCGGAGCTGTCCGAGCGGCTGCTGCACTGGAACGAGGCATAACTGAAAAACGCCCTGCGGAACACATGATTTCCGCAGAGCGTTTTTTTGCTTTTATCACGACACCGCTTTTCCCAGCACGCGCAGCGGCAGTGCGTCCGAGACCTCCAGATCGGCATAGGCTGGGTTGAGCGAGTGCAGAAACACGCGCCCGCCGTCGCGCCGGAGTTGCTTGAGATAGGCGCTGCCGTCGTAGAGGAACACGCCGATCTCGCCGGGGTCGAGCGTCGGCTGCTGGTGCACCCAGACGGTCTGCCCGCTGTGAAAGCGCGGCTCCATACTGTCGCCCGCCACGCGCACGCCGAAGTTCGCCGCCTCCGGCACTTCCGGGCCGACTGGCTGCATCTCATAGCTCTCCCCGTCGAGAAACTGGCCTGTGCCGGCCGAGACGGCCAGCGAGTACAGCGGCAGGCTGCGCAGCACGGCCGGCTCCGGCGCGGCGGCAAAGCGCTTGCTCTCGCGCAGGAGCGCGATGTATTCCAGCGCGCGGCGGCGGCCCTCCGCGTTCAGCCCGGCGAGCAGGCCGCCAGCGTCCCCGCCGGAGAACGTGCCCGCGATATCGTCCACGTCCAGCACGCGGCACAGCGTCAGAAACTGCTGCGCGTTCGGGAGCGTGGCGTCATTTTCCCACTTCGACACCGCCTGATTCGACACGGGCACACCGGCCTCAGCCAGAGCGTCCGCCAGCGTCTGCTGGCGCATACCGTGCGCGCGGCGCAGGGAAGCGATCGTTTCACCAAAGGTTTTGTACATATGCAGCACCTCAGATACAATATATCGTATCGGACGAAAAAACGCAAGAAAAATATCTGAATTAGATAAGAAAACGCTTTAAATATCCTGAAAAGAGATTTATAATAGAGATAATCTCTTTGCTGGAGAAAGCGCTATGGACCGTATGATCTTACATTCGGATATCAACGCCTGCTATGCGAGCATCGAGCTGCTGCGCCATCCGGAGCTGCGCGGGCGGCCGGTGGCGGTCGGCGGGGAGCAGGAGCTGCGCCACGGTATCATTCTGGCCAAGGATCAGATGGCGCGCGCAGCCGGGGTGCACACGGGCATGACGCTCTGGGCGGCGCGGCAGCAGTGCCCGGAGCTGACGATCCTGCCGCCGGACTTCGAGCTCTACTACGACTATTCGCGCCGCGTGCGCGAGATCTATGCCGGCTTCACCGACCGGTGCGAGCCGTTCGGCATGGATGAGTGCTGGCTGGACATGACCGGCTGCGTTGGCCGTGAGGACGCGCTGCGCACGGCGCAGGAGGTGCGCCAGCGCGTGCTGGATGCCACGGGCCTGACGGTGAGCGTCGGCGTGTCGTGGTGCAAGGCGATCGCAAAGCTCGGCTCGGACTACCGCAAGCCGAACGCCGTGACGGTCATTGACCGTGCGCGCTTTGCGGACATAGTCTGGCCGCTGCCGGTCAGCAGCCTGCTCTTCGCCGGGCGCAGTTCGGTGCGGCAGCTCGAGCGGCTGGGCATCCGCACGGTCGGCGCGCTCGCGGCGGCGGACGCCGACGTGCTCGAGCAGCGCCTGGGCAAGGGCGGGCGGCTGCTGCACGCCTATGCCAACGGGTACGATCCCGCGCCGGTGCACCGCATCGCGGATCTGCCGCCGCCGAAGTCCATCGGAAACAGCGCCACCGCGCCGCGCGACCTCATCTGTGAGGCGGATGCGCGCGCAGCGCTCCTGTCGCTGGCGGAAAGCGTGGGCGCGCGCCTGCGGCTGGAGGGGTATCAGTGCCGCACGGTGGAGTTGAGCGTGCGCACGGCCGACCTGCACTGGCGCAGCCACCGCATGGCGCTGCGGCATCCGTCCGACCTGACGAGCGAGCTGCTCGACGCGGCGCTGGCCCTGTGCGAGCAGGCGCACCTGTGGCCCGATCCGCTGCGCAGCATCGGCATTCGCGCGCTGGATCTCGTGCCCGCGTGCGCGCCGCACCAGCTCGACTTGTTCGAGGATGCGGAGCACCGCGCGCGCCAGCGGCAGCTCGATATCACGCTCGATAACCTCCGCGCGCGCTACGGCAAGACCTGTGTCCTGCGCGGCCGCGCCTGCTTTGACCCGGCGCTCGGCCTCGTCCAGCGCGAGGAGCACGCCTTTTTGCGCAAATGAAAGCACGCACCGTCCTGAGACAGTGCGTGCTGATTTTTATGGGTTCAGAAGCCCAGCTTCATGCCGCCGGTGATCTTGCTGACCGTGGCGTCGGAAGCGGCCTCGTACTGGCGCAGCGCCTCGTTGACGGCTGCCAGCACCAGATCCTCGAGCATCTCGACGTCGTCGGGATCGACCGCTTCGGGCTTGATCTCGATCTTCGTGACCTCGCGGTTGCCGTTGACCGTTGCCGAGACCATGCCGCCGCCGGACTTGGCCGTGAACTCTTTTTCCTCCAGCTCTTTCTGCATCCGCAGGAAGTCCTGCTGCATCTTCTGTGCCTGTTTCATCACGTTGGCCTGATTCATGCCACCATAACCGCCGCGAAAACCGCCTCTTGCCATATTTGTATCCTCCTGTGCATCAAAAAATTTTTATTATCGGATCGTTACGTTCGGAAAGTGTGCCAGTTCCTCGATCTTGCGCTGATTGATCTGCGTGACCGTGTCCATCGGCTGCATGACCACGCGGACGTTTTGACCGGTCAGTTTTTGCACGGCCAGACGGAATTTTTCTGCGATCTCCGGCTTGTTGAACATCGGGTAAACCATTTGCTGGCTGAAATGCAGCGTCAGCGTGCCGTCGCGCAGCTCGCCGGTCGCCTGCAGCGGGTCGAGCAGAAAATAGTAGATGCCGACCGGGAGCTCCTGCTCCATATACGCGCACAGCGCCTGCCAGTCGAACGCGCCGGTGGGCGCGGGGGTGGACTCCGGCTCTGGAGCGGGTTCGGAGACCGGCTCCGGTTCCGGGATGGGGGGCGCGGCCGGCACGGGCGCGGGCGCTGCCTTCGACGCCGGGCGTGGGGCCGGTTTCGGTGCGGGCGGCGTTTCCCAGGGCGGCCGCTCCTCGGGGGGAGCAACCGGCTCCGGGGGCGGCTCCCACGGGGGAACATCATCGTATACCGGCTTCGGCTCCGGCTTCGCCTTTGGCGCAGAGGCCGGCGGTGCGGGCGGCTCCCACGGGGGGACATCGTCGTGAACCGGTTTCGGTTCGCGCTTTGCCTTCGGCGCGGAGACCGGCGGCGTGGGCTGCTCCCACGGGGGAACATCATCAAACACCGGTTTTGGTTCCGGTTTGGGTTGTGCTTTTTGCACCTGGCGGGGCTTCGGCGCGGGCTCCTGCCGCAGGGCAGCAGCCGGCTTTGCCGGAGCGGACGCCGCCGTGGCCGGGATGTCCCCACTGCGCACGGCCTGCTCGAGCTTGTCCACACGCGCGCACAGCGTCGGCGTATCGTCGCACAGCTCCGGCCGGCAGAGCCGGATCAGGCAAAGCTCCGCCGCGATGCGCGGGTTGGGCTGCGCCGCCATGGCGGTGAGCGCGTCCTGAATGCTCTGCAGGTTTGCCAGCAGCTGCGCCGGCGTGAAAGCGCCGGAGAGGGTCTGCAGCGTTTCGCTGTCGTATCCGCCGGAGAGCAGCTCACGCCCGCCGCGCGGGGCGACGGCCTGCATGAGCAGGTCGCGCTGGAGCATGCTCAGCTCGTCGAGCAGGGCGGCGGGGTCTTTCCCGTCCTGCCAGAGGCTGCGGAATTGTTCCAGTGTTTTTGCGGTGTCGCCATCGGCGATGCTCTGCAGCAGCTGCGCCGTGCGCAGGTTGCCGGCAAGGCCCATGGCGGAGATGACCGTTTCGGTCGTGATGACATCGCTGCCGGAGCACTGGTCGAGCAGCGTCAGCGCGTCGCGCATACCGCCGTCCGCCATGCGGGCGAGCAGCGCGGCCGCGTCCGGCTGCAGGTTCAGGTGTTCCTGCTGCGCCACATAGTTCAGGCGCGCGGCGATCGTATCGACCGGGATGCGCTTGAAGCTGTGCCGCTGGCAGCGGGAGAGGATCGTCGCCGGGACTTTGTGCAGTTCCGTCGTCGCAAGGATGAACATGAGGTGCGCCGGCGGTTCCTCGAGGATTTTCAGCAGGGCGTTGAATGCCGAGGTGCTGAGCATATGCACCTCGTCGATGATATACACGCGCTTGCGCACATTGGCGGGGGAGAACACCGCCTCGTCGCGCAGGGCGCGCACGTTGTCCACGCCGTTGTTGGACGCGGCGTCGAGCTCGACCACGTCGAGGATCGACCCGTCGTCGATGCCGCGGCAGGCGGCGCACTGATTGCACGGATTGCCGTTGACCGGGTGCTCGCAGTTGACCGCCTTGGCCAGGATCTTGGCGCAGGTGGTCTTGCCGGTGCCGCGCGTGCCGATGAACAGGTAGGCATGGGACAGCCGTCCGGTCTCGACCTGCTTTTTCAGCGTCTCGGTAATATGCTCCTGACCGACGACGTCGTCAAACGTCTTCGGCCGGTATTTGCGGTAGAGAGCCTGATACATTGCGCGCTTCACCTCCGGGAGCGGAAAACATGAAAAAACGTGACCATTGACAAGACTGCACACCCACCTTTGAATAGACGACATGCCCGTTACCACAGCAGCCAGCTCGGGCCCGGCGTCCCCACGGCACACGGAGTGACCTGCTTAATGCTGCTCGGTTCCCCGCCTGACATGGTTCACAGGGCTCCGTTGCGCGGGACCGAACCTTCAACGCCGCTTACTGCGGGCAGACGACACATCGGCCTATCCGGGGGCGGGAATTCATCCCTGCTATAGCGGATTGCAGGTACAGGACACCGCTGGCTCCCCGACTAGTGCAGCCTTGTCAATGGCCACGTAAGCGTATTCTACTACAAAAGCGGCGATTGCGCAAGTGGGGGATGCAATTTTCTTGCGCGGGACTTTTTGCACAAAAAATCGCGGGAACAGAAAAAATGGGCTTTACAAATGCGAAAAATGTGCTATAATAAACAAGCCTTGTGGGGGCGTAGCTCAGCTGGGAGAGCGTTCGGTTCGCATCCGAGAGGTCAAGGGTTCGAATCCCTCCGTCTCCACCAAAACAATATAATCCGAACCTTGTACCGATTGGTCATGGGTTCGGATTTATTGTTTTTATAGAAGAAGTTGAAGACTGGTAATAAAGAAACCGGGAGGACTGCCGATCAGGGCAATTCTCCCGGTTTCTTTATGTAGATGCACTGTCTGAAATCTCCTTCTTTGCTTTCCATTCGGCAAATGCCTTTTTGCCACCTTCGCTTTCGTAGTACTTCTGAATTACCGGAAGCAGACTCCGTGCCAGCGATTCAAAGACGTATTCCGGAATTTCGGCTGCATCAACACCAGTCTGGATATTGGCTTTTTCTGCGTTCACTTGTTTCCTCCTTTATCGCTTCTGTAGGCGCATAGACACGCTTTTCTGAGGTGTTATGGGAAAAGATATTCCCCTGTGTTTTCTCAGCGCTTGTGGGGCGGAAAACACCTTGCTTTCGACCTTTATTCGTGCGATATTGCGCCATCCTCTTTTGGCTGAATCAGCTTTGCGTCCGCTGGGTAGTTCAGCGTAATGAGGGCGGGCTTGCCCAAGCCCTGCTTGCGCCGAACGATCAAGCCGCTGCACTCCAGCTCCCGGAAGATCCGTGTGGCGCTCTGGCGGCTGCGGTGGAGTTTGGTCTGCGCCTGCTCCAAGGTGAAGTACAGCCGGATCGTGCCGTCCGGCTCGACGTAGCCGTTCTGCCAGGAAATGCTGGCTCTGTCCAGCAGCAGCGCGCAGAGCACCTTAGCGTCGTTGCTGATGTCCCGCAGGGCTTCGTCTTGGAGAAGGAATCTTGGAAGCGGCACATAGGACGCCGCCGGGCTCTGCGTCGTGAGCTTGCAAAAAGTTTTCATCTGACCTCCTGTCCCATACATCAATCAATCCATTTTTGTGTTGATTGATAGATTGATTCTCTTGTATCTTAATTTATTTCTTATTAGTTAGAGGATGAAATCCAGCCCCGATAAGCGTCACGGAAACCGTCGTCCTGAAATCTGGGTGGAACGCTCCGGAGCGTCAGCTTATCCATCGTCTGGAAAACTCGTGACGGAACACACACACGGAAAACCCCGTTGTGGTCAAAGCTCGTCCTTTTGCCGCGTTTTCAGCAGCTCCCAGATCTCGGCTTGCCGTGCTTTCAGCTCGACAACGTCATCTTCGTAAACGCGCCCGGTACTGTTGATGCGGCGGCAAATCTGGTTGATGTTCGAGGCGGCACGGCTGACGGCAGCGGCCAGCTTCTTCTGCTCGGTGTAGTCCACCTTGATAATGTAGCCGGCGATCAGCATCTTGCGGGCGTAAGCGCCGAAGTTGTGCGTTCTCAGCTGGCGCATCTTGTGTTGGATGAGATTCAGTTCCTGCTCGTTCAGGCAGATTTCTTTGCGGATGGGTCGTGTGCGGTCTGGCATATTGAAACACTCCTTTCACAATACAACGGACATTTTTTCTCAAAAACTTGGTAGTGACGAAAAGAAAATTTTGAAGACGAGGGCATTGGCGATTCGTTGCCCCTCACTTTACAACGGACATTTCTTCGTCGAAACGCAGGTATCGAAATGAGAAATTTTCAAAAAATATGCGCCCCTGCTTTTGCGAAAGCGGGAGCGCGTTGTATCTGCGGATATGAGATTTGAGAGAATAACAAGCACATCCGGTGTCCGTACACACCGGAAAAATGAGCGGTTCAGCCCTGCGTCCGAACAGCTCATTTTATTGTTGGGGAATCCCCACATCCCTTTCATGTCTGAATTGAAAATACTTCCTGAACTTTTCAGAAAGCCTTTACTTTTATTCGCTTTTACGATTATAATTATACTGTGATTTTATAAGAAGACGCAGAACGGAACTGCAACAGGAGTACCGCCATGAAGTATTTATCTATCGCGCAAACCGCCGAACGCTGGGGTATCTCCACTCGCCGTATTCAGATTTTGTGCGGCGAGGGGCGCGTCTCCGGTGTGATCCGCATTGGCACAGTCTGGGGGAATTCCGGAAGACGCAGAGAAGCCGGCGGACGCGAGAATCAAGAACGGCAAGTATATCAAGAAGCCCGCCGAAAATGAAAAATGAGCCGCAGATCGTATCAGCGACTCTGACTCGAAATAATGGGGTCTATTCCACCTCGCGGGTGCGAATGGGCGCACTGACCCCTTGGTTACGACTCTACCCAAATCGTCGATTCGACAAACGATGACAGCGTTGGACAAAAAATTAGTCCTTCCGAGGCAGGAAAGGTCTTTCACCACAATAACCGCTATACAGACATAGCCAGAAGTGACCCTCATTATTGCTGAGGGTCAGGGAAGAAATACCCTCATTTGAAATGAGGATAACACGATTACGGAGGAAATCAGCCATGCCAACACTTGAATGGATTGGAAAAAGCAAGGTGATCAATCACCATCAGGACGTGCCGTTTCGGGTGTTGGAGCGCAAGTACAGCTTTGATGAAAACGGGCAGCACGAGGCGGACAACGGCAGCGAAAACATGATCATCCGGGGTGATAATCTGGAAGCCCTGAAAGCGCTGCTGCCCCGGTATGAGGGGCGCGTGAAGTGCATCTATATCGATCCGCCCTACAACACCGGCAACGAGGGCTGGGTCTATAACGATAATGTCAATGACCCGAAGATCAAGAAGTGGCTGGGCGAGGTTGTCGGCAAAGAGGGCGAGGACTTGACCCGCCACGACAAGTGGCTGTGCATGATGTACCCGCGGTTGAAGCTGCTGCAAAAGCTGCTGGCGGATGATGGCGTTATTTTCGTTAGTCTCGATTTCCATGAACAGCCCGTCATGCGACTTATCATGGATGAAATATTCGGAGCAAGCAACTACGTTTCAGAAATTGCTTGCGTAAACAAGCCTTCTGGTCGATCTGATGACAAATATATAGCCACAGCGCATGAAAGCATTATTGTGTATCGCAAATCTCCGCTACTCACACTTGGCGGATTTGAGCCGGAAGAAAAGATTACTAAACGTTACAATAAGCGCGACACTGACGGCAGACTTTATCGTGAAGAAGATTTGCGAAAAAGAGGTACACATGACGAAAGAACTGACCGTCCAAACCTGTTCTATCCATTTTTCTTTAATCAAGAAACTGGGGAACTTGTTGTTGGCAATAATGATGAGGAAACGCCAGATGGTTTTATACGCATTGAGCCGATGAAATCTAAAGATGTTCAGGGAACATGGCGTTGGGGGCAAGATACAGCGATTGCTCAAAAAACATATATACATCCTCGCTATATGCCCAACAAGCAACAATGGAGTTTGTTTGAATGGGAATATCTTGATGAACGCGGGGCGGCTAAGCCAACTACGCTCTGGGATTTCAAAGATGTAAATAGTGAGAGAGGCACAGAAGTATTTATCAAGTATTTAGGCTTCAAAAAAGAAGATTTTCCGAATCCGAAGCCTGTTGGAACAATTCAGCGAATTTTACAGATTGCAACTGCTGGTGATGATATTATCCTCGATTCCTTCGCCGGTTCCGGCACCACCGCCCATGCTGTCCTCAACATGAACAAGGCTGACGGCGGACACCGCAAGTTTATCCTCGTCGAGATGATGGACTACGCCGACAGCATCACCGCTGAGCGCGTGAAGCGTGTAATCAAAGGTTACGGCGAGGGCAAGAACGCCGTGGAAGGTACGGGCGGCAATTTCAGCTTCTATGATCTTGGTGAACCGTTGCTTGTGGGCGATTGCCTGAATGAAGCGATTGCCCCGGAGAAAATCCGGGAATACATCTGGTTCATGGAAGCCAAGCAGCCCTACGCCCCGCCCAGCAGCGGCAATCCGTATTACCTCGGCAAGCACAACAGCACAGGCTATTACTTCTACTACGAGCCGCAGCACGTGACGGTGCTGGACTATGCGTTTCTCTCCACCATTACGGAAAAAGCCGATGAAACGGTGATCTACGCCGACCGCTGCGCCATCAGTGAGGACAAGCTGGCAAAAATGGGCGTCACATTCAAGAAAATTCCGCGCGATATTAGCAGACTGTAAAGGGGGCGCTGTATGGAACTGAAATCATATCAGAAAAAGGTAATAGCGGACTTGACCCGCTATCTGGAACTGCTGAACGAAACAAAGAGTGACGCGGCGGCGTTTCGCCTGTTCTGGCAGGAGAAATCTGCCCTGGCTTTAGGGTTATACCAAAACGTGATACCCGGTGTTCCGAACCTCTGCTTCAAGGTGCCGACGGGCGGCGGCAAGACCTTTATTGCCTGCAACGCCGTTCGCCCTATCTTTGACGCACTCCCCGCTGCCAAAACAAAGGCGGTCGTGTGGCTTGTTCCCTCGGACGCGATTCTGACGCAGACGGTAAAAGCCTTGAAAGACACGTCCCATCCCTACCGTCAGAAAATCGACGTGGATTTCGGCGGACGCGTGGAGGTCTACACCAAGCAGGAGCTTTTGAACGGTCAGAACTTCAACCCCACCGCCGTAACGGAGCAGTTGTCGGTTATGGTGCTGTCCTATGACTCCTTCCGTGGGCGCGGCAAGGAGGTCTTGAAAGCCTATCAGGAGAACAGCAATCTTGCCGCGTTTGCAAAGGTGCTGGGCAAGCCCGACAGCCCCATTGAAAAAGCGGACGAAACCGCCCTGTTCCAGATCATCAACCAGCTTAATCCGCTTGTCGTCGTGGATGAGAGCCACCATGCCCGGTCGGAATTGAGCCTTGAAATGCTGGAAAACTTCAATCCCTGCTTTGTGCTGGATTTGACCGCCACGCCGAAAAAGGAGAGCAATATCATTTCCTATGTGGACGCGGTGCAGCTGAAAAACGAACACATGGTCAAGCTGCCCGTGATCGTCTATAACCGGGACAGCCAATCTGAGGTGCTGATTGACGCGATTGACCTGAGGAACAAACTGGAAGAAATTGCAGATGCGGAGTACACCAAGACGGGCAAATATATCCGTCCTATCGCGCTGTTTCAGGCTCAACCGAAGGGCAAGGAGGACGCGACCACCTTTGAAAAGCTGCGGGACAAGCTGGTGGATGCTGGGATTCCCGCCGAACAGATCGCCATTCGCACCGCCGATGTGAATGAACTGAAAAACACCGATTTGATGTCCCCAACTTGCCCGATTCGCTATATTATCACGGTCAATGCGCTGAAAGAGGGCTGGGATTGCCCTTATGCCTATATCCTTGCATCCCTTGCCAATAAGACAAGTCAGGTTGACGTAGAGCAGATTTTGGGACGGATTCTCCGTCTGCCCCATACGAGCCAGCATACGCAGAGCGCACTCAATATGTCCTATGTGCTGACTTCTTCCAACGACTTCAACAATACCGTGGCGCATATCGTCAAGGGCTTGAACAGCGCGGGATTCAGCGATAAGGACTATCGGATCGGTGAGTCCGCAAAACCGCAGATTCCCGAACAGACAGCAGAGCAAATCACGCTGCCTGCCCCGCAAGGAACTTCCAAACAGGAAAGCGCCGAGGACGATTTTGCATGGCTGGACGACAAAATGATCGGGGCAGAGTTGGAGCGGCGCAGAGAACAGGTGCAAACGCCTGAAATCGCTCCGAAAGCTGACACCATGCTGGACGCTGCCGCAAAGGTTGAAAAGGCATATACAGACGCTATCCAGCAGACCAGCAATGATCCGGTAATGGACAATCTTCCGTGGGAGGTGCGGGATAAAGTGAAATCATTCCAAGTAAATCCGCAGTTCCGGGAGGATATTGAAACGCTGCAAATCCCGCAGTTTTTCCTGAAAGTTGAGCAATCTTTGTTTACGAACGGTTCTTTTGAACTGTTGGACAAGGAAATGCTGGCAGAGGGCTTTACCCTCAAGGGCAAGGCATACGATATTGACTTTGCCGCCGCAGACGATGAAATCCGCGAAATCGACGTGCGGGAGCAGGACGGCGGTTTGCCGAAGGTGTTCAAGATGGAGAGCGCCGAGCAACGGTACTTCAAGGAGTGGTTCAACAATCTGCCACCAGAAAGCCGGGTGCGTCAATGCAAGGAAATGATGTTCAATCAGCTTAACAAGCTGAATATGGTAGACGCCGCCGAACTGAAAGCCTACATAAATCGTATCGTGGACGATATGGACAAGGCACAGCTCGCCGCGATGGAGAAAGCCCCGCTGGGCTATGCAGCGAAGATCCGTGACAAGATCGAAACGCTGCTGGAAGGCTCACTATCGGGAAATCTTTGAAAAGTGGCTGGAAACGGAGCGTATTGTCTGCATGCCCTCGTTCCGTCTGCCCCTCGCAATCCATCCCACCACCCATACTGATATATACGCCCGTTCGCTGTACACGGCGGAGGACGGCGACATGAACAGGCTGGAACAGAAGCTGGTTGTGGAATTGACCGCCCTGCCGAATGTCCGCTGGTGGCACAGGAATATTGCCAGACAAGGGTTTGCAATCAACGGCTTTATCAAGCATTACCCCGATATTCTGATTATGACCCAAAGCGGCAAGCTCATCTGCGCGGAAACCAAGGGCGAACATCTGAAAAACGATGACAGCCGGGAGAAAATCGCGCTGGGTCAAGCGTGGAGCAGTCATGCGGGAAGTCAGTTCCGGTACTATATGGTGTTTATGGAAGAAAATAATCTCCTCACAGGCGCGGTCAGCATGAGCAAGTTTTTGGAAATCGTTTCTGCTTTATAAGGAGCTTGTCATGCGTATATATAGAAATTTTAAAGAATCAAACAGTATCACGCTATTCAATGGCGATTGCAGAAAGCTGTTGAAACGATTACCTGACGAAAGTGTGGATTTAGTCGTAACATCGCCCCCGTATTGTATTGGAAAAGCCTACGAGGATCCTCATGACGATATTGAGACCTTCAGGAAGCAGCATCAAGATATTTTTAGTGACCTGTATAGAGTTGTAAAACCCGGTGGAAGTATTTGTTGGCAGATTGGATATCACGTGTCTGATAAATGTGTCGTACCACTCGACTACATTATTTATGACATATTCACATCCATGAGCGAAGAACTAGATAATCCTTTGATATTGAGAAACCGCATTGTTTGGACATTTGGTCATGGATTAAATAGCACAACACGATTTAGTGGTAGGCACGAAATGATCCTGTGGTTTACAAAAGGTTTGCAGACCATTTTCAATTTGGATGAGGTACGAATTCCTCAAAAATATCCAGGGAAACGGTTTTACAAAGGGCCAAACAAAGGACAACTCAGCGGTAACCCTATGGGAAAAAATCCTTCTGATGTTTGGGATATACCGAATGTAAAAGCAAAACACATTGAAAAGACGGATCATCCATGTCAATTTCCTGTTGCTATTCCGCAGAGGTTGATTAAGGCGTTGACGAATAAAAATGGTTTGGTGTTAGATCCGTTCATGGGTTCTGGTACGACTGGAGTTGCAGCTTTGATAGAGGGGAGACGCTTTGTTGGATCCGAAATTCAAAAAAGCTATTTTGATATCTCCGTCGAACGGATTAAAGATGCATCTGATGGCAAAGCCAAAATACGCGAAGATAGACCTGTCACAGAACCAAACCCGAATGCAGCAGTAGCAAAATTACCCGATGAATTTCGAAGAATAAGGGAGGCAAATGATGAATAAAAAATCCACAAAAAGAAAGCCTCTTACTCAGGAGCAAATTGATAAGCGGACTAAAACTGTGTTCAAGCGAAAAATTAGAAATATTTTCACTGGGATGGGCTTCACATATGTCCCTACCAATGATCACGAAATGGTTATTGGGTTGCGAAAAGTAGAAATTGATGCCCTGTTTATCTTTGAAAATATCTGGCTTTTATGTGAGGACACCATTAAATCGGCTAATATCAAAGAACATATTAGAACCAAAAACGAGGCATTTGGCGAAATTAAGAAAAATTTATCTTCATTTCAAGATAAATTGATCGAGCTTTTTCCGGATAAAGCTGAACTATTAAATCGGTATGATGTAGGACGTATTAAAGTATATGGATTATACGTTTCGAAAGAAGAGGTTTCTCTTTCGGAGGACGAAGATAAGCTGTTTTCAAATTTAATTTTCATCCAACCAAAGACTTTAAATTACTTTCAATGGATTTCGCAATGTATCAAGCTTTCGGCAAGGAATGAGATATTCCGATTCTTAAATATTAAAAATTCGGATATCGGTAACATTTCAAGTTCAAATGCAGACACAAAAATCACCGCGCCAATTATTTATCCCAGATCTTTTACTGGACTTAAAAATGGCGTTCGCATTGTCTCTTTCATGATGTCTGCCGAGGATTTGTTAAACACTTGCTATGTCCTGCGAAAAGACAACTGGTCAGAGTCTATTTGGCTGTATCAACGGTTAATAGAAAAAGGAAAGATAAAGAATATCCGGAATTTTTTAGCGTCAAAGGGTGCGGCATTTTACAATAATATTATTGTTGCATTACCAGATACTGTAGCATTTTGTGATGAAGCACATCAATATAAAACGATAGATGAAATTGGTGCGTTGGAAGGGAACTGTCAGCTTGTTTTACCGAAAGAAATGAACAGCATTTGTGTAATTGACGGGCAACATAGAATATTTGCGCATTACGAAAGTGGCATCCCATCTAAACAAGAAAGAACCATTGCAGAGCTCAGAAAACAACTGCATTTACTTGTTACTGGGTTAATATTTCCAAAGGATATGCCACCGGAAGAACGGGCAAGAATTCAAAGCGAGATTTTCTTGGACATTAATTCGAATGCAAAGCTTGTTCCCCAAAATGTATTACTGAAATTAAACGCATCAATAATCCTATTGCAGATGAGAGCATAGCACAGTTTGTGGTTGAACAGCTTAACAAGCAAGGTGTGTTTCAGAACCTCTTGCAACTCTCTACGCTCGACAATGGGAAAATCAAAACGGCATCTATTGTGAAGTTTGCGCTCAGATATTTAGTTACTGTAACTCCCGCCGAAGGCAAACAAAGTTTGTTTAATTACTGGGATGGTGATAAGAATGCTCTTTTAGCTATGGATGGAAACGCCATTGAAGAGTATGTAAAATTTTGTGTATCGACTCTCCGAAACTATTTTGGAGCTATCAAGAAAAATCTGCGCAGACAATGGGATGATACAGATTCAAAGCTTCTATCTGTTATTTCTATCAATGGATTTATCATTGCATTGACGCGGCAGTTAAGCGTCAATGGGGTAAATGATTTTGCTTTTTATGATCGCATTTTTAATGGATGGACGATTGATTTTTCAAAGGATGGCTTCAAATATACATCTAGCCAATATCGGAAATTCTCAACTCAAATTCTGCGTGAAGTCTTTCAAATATCAGATGAAATAATTGCTACCATATAGGATGATTCCCCCTACCAGATCAATCACAAATTGATCACGATAGGGGGAATTAGTCTATCCTGAACACATGGCTAATTTGAACTGGGGTCACAAGGATATTTGTTTCTGTCAATATCCTATTGATAAATAGAGGAAAAACGTCTTCTGCACAGTACATTTGGCTCTCTTCTTGAATTGTTTCGCATATTCTATCGACGAATTTATATTGTTCGTCGGATATCTGTGCCTCAAAATAAAATTTTAATCCACGGATTGTAACAGAATATAATTTCATACTTTATTACACTTCCCAAGAAACTTAAAGTGGTTTTAGATTTTAATGAAGTTCAGAGCTATTATATGCAAGAAGATAAACTTATATTATACAATAAAACACGTCTCTTCAAAATCCGGGTTGACATCTGCTCGGATTTTGATTATACTATACTTAACCCGAATTGGAGGTTGAACAGCATGAAACAACTGGGTATGCGCCTTCGCGCATTGCGGGAAGGCATTGGTTTATCCCAATCAAAATTTGCCGACGTGATCGGTTCTACGCAGTCCAGCATCAACCGCTATGAAAACGGTCAGGCAACGCCGACAGTTGAGCTTCTGCGCAAGTATGCGGACTATTTTGACGTTTCAATGGACTATATTTTTGCCCGCTGCGGTGATCCGCACGGCAAGTTGTATGAAGCGAAGCCTCCGGTTGACGCGAACAATCCTGAACTGAGGAAGTTTGTTGAGATGTGCTTCGATCCAGAATCACCGATGAACGAAAAGCTGAAAGAGGCAATGCTGAAAATGCTTGGGGAGGCGAAGATATGAGCAATGAATTAACCCATAATCCGGGACAGTTCGATGAAGTCATCCATATCATCGACAACGCCCGCAGCCGCGCCATGAAAGCAGTCAATGCAGAGCTTATTCAGATGTACTGGGAAATCGGCTCTTATGTCAGCGGTAGAGTGAAAGATGGCGGCTGGGGAAAAAGCGTGGTTGCAGATTTTTCCGAATTTCTGCAAGCGCATTATCCGGGAACAAAGGGATTTTCTGCGCAGAACATCTGGCGTATGAAGCAGTTTTATGAGACTTATTGTGACAACGAAAAACTCTCACCACTGGTGAGAGAAATTCCATGGACAAGCAATCTGCTGATTATGACTGGCTGCAAGACCGACGAAGCGCGTGAGTTTTACCTTCGCCTATGCATTGCAAACCGTTACACGAAACGTGAATTGGATCGTCAGATCGGCAGTATGCTGTATGAGCGGACGATGATCTCTCACGAAAAGCACAAGGACCTGCTTGCTGGGAACGGCGGACTTGCGGCTTTGCGTGATTCCTATGTGTTTGAATTTCTTGACCTTGAAGAACCGTACAAGGAAAAGGATTTGCGGCGTCAGATTGTCTTGCATCTGAAGGATTTCATTTTAGAGTTTGGACATGATTTCACTTTTGTTGGCGAAGAATACCGCGTTCAAGTTGGCAACACGGATTTCTTCATTGATCTGCTGTTCTATAACCGTGCATTGTCTTGCCTTGTTGCAATCGAATTGAAAATTGATACCTTTCGACCTGAACATCTAGGACAGCTCAATTTTTATTTGGAAGCACTTGACCGTGATGTAAAGAAGCCAAATGAAAATCCGAGCGTTGGCTTAGTCCTCTGCACCGGTAAGGATGATACTGTAGTCGAATATGCGCTCAGCAGGTCCATGTCTCCGACAATGGTCGCAGATTACACATTGCATCTGCCTGATAAAGCCATCCTGCAAAGTAAGCTGCGTGAACTGACAGAGCTTGCGTTGGAAAGTGGCGAAGGCAACGAGGGTGATGAAGAATGAACGCTGTTATCTACGCCCGCTATTCCTCAGACAGCCAGCGCGAAGAATCCATTGAAGGTCAGCTCCGTGAGTGCCGGGAATATGCTGAACGCAACAATATGACCATCGTTGGAACGTATATTGACCGGGCATTATCTGCAAAAACAGCAGATCGACCGGAGTTCCAGCACATGATCAAGGACAGCGCAAAAGAGTTGTTCGAGATTGTGCTTGTATGGAAGCTCGACCGTTTTTCCCGCGACCGTTACGACAGCGCTCACTACAAGCACATTCTGAAAAAGAATGGCGTAAAGGTTATTTCTGCGAAAGAGCATATCTCCGAAGGCCCGGAGGGTATTATTCTGGAAGCAATGCTGGAGGGCTATGCTGAGTTCTATTCTGCTGAGTTATCAGAAAAGATCCATCGTGGGCAGAAAGAGAATGCATTGAAAGGAAAAAACAACGGCGGTGGCGTTCCGCTCGGCTATCTGTTGGACAAGAAAGCACAGAAGCTTGTGATCGATCCCGTAACTGCACCATTAGTGGTTGAGATATTTGAAAAGTATGCTGACGGCAAGACAGTTCGTTCTATTGTCGAGGATTTCAATACCCGCGGACTTAAAACGAAAAGGGGACAGCCGTTCAATATCAATAGTTTCAGCTCTCTGCTGAAAAACCGCAAATACATTGGCGAGTATCGCTATCAGGATGTTGTAATTGAGGGCGGCGTTCCTGCTATCGTTCCGGAAGACCTGTTCAACCGTGTGCAGGAACGCATGGAGAAGAACCGCCATGCTCCCGCAATGGCAAAAGCAAAAGAGGACTATCTGCTGACAACAAAGCTGTTCTGCGGCAAATGTGAGCGCATGATGGTTGGTGAAAGCGGCAAGAGCCATACCGGCGCTATGCACTATTATTACAAATGCAGCGGTGCGAAGCGCCTGAAGGATTGCGACAAGAAGGCTGTTCGCAAAGACTGGATTGAACGTGTTGTTGTCCGCCTGACCATGCAGCGCGTCATGGATGAAGAAAAGATCAACAGGCTCATTGACGCAATTCTTGTTATGCAGGAGCAGGAAGACACAACAACCCCTGCGCTTCGCTCACAGCTTGCGGAAACCGAGTCCTCCATTGGAAACATTCTGAAAGCAATCGAGCAGGGCATTTTCACGCCGTCCACCAAACAGCGGCTTGATGAGCTGGAAGCACGAAAAGAAGAAATCCTTGTGAATATCCAGACTGCTGAACTGCAAAAGCCAAAGCTGACCCACGAACAGATGACGGCATGGTTTGAGCAGTTCCGTCATGGCGATCCAGCAAACCGTGATTTTCAGAAACGCCTGATTGATACATTTGTAAACGCCGTGTATGTGTTCGATGATAAACTGGTCTTGACCTACAACTATCAACATGGGACGCAGACAATCTCACTTGACGAGATCGCGTCGGCGCTGAGTTCGGATTTTGACGGGGCTTCTCCACCAAATCAAAAATCCGAACCTTTGTCCGAAGGGACAGAGGTTCGGATTTTTCTTGTTTGCAGTTGGTATTGTCGCGGAATGAATTCAAAAAGGAGGATGCATGACCCATGGTCGATCATATGCTCGTGCGTGGCGCAAAGGTCCACAACCTGAAAAATATTGACGTGGACATTCCGCTGAATCAGATCGTCGGCATCGCGGGCGTGTCCGGTTCCGGCAAGTCGTCGCTGGCGCTGGGTGTGCTGTACGCCGAGGGCTCGCGCCGCTATCTGGAGGCGCTGTCGACCTACACGCGCCGCCGGATGACGCAGGCCGCCAGAGCCAGCGTCGATGATGTGCTGTATGTTCCCGCGGCGCTGGCGCTGCACCAGCGCCCGGGCGTGCCCGGCATCCGCAGTACGTTCGGCACGGGGACGGAGCTCCTGAACAGTCTGCGGCTCATGTACTCCCGCCTCGCCAGCCACCGCTGCTCCAACGGGCACTACCTGCCGCCGACGCTGCTGGTCGCCGCGGGCAAGGAGCTGACCTGCCCGGCGTGCGGCGTGCATTTTTACGCACCGAGCGCCGAGGAGCTGGCCTTCAACTCGCAGGGCGCGTGCCCCAGATGCGGCGGCACGGGCAGCGTGCGCACGGTGGACATGGCGTCGCTGGTGCCGGATGATTCGCTCACGATCGACGAGGGGGCGGTCGCGCCGTGGAACAGCCTCATGTGGTCGCTGATGACGGACGTCTGCCGGGAGATGGGCGTGCGCACGGATGTGCCGTTTCGCGACCTGACGGAGCGGGAAAAGGACATCGTCTACCATGGCCCGGCGGAGAAGAAGCACATTTTCTACCACGCCAAAAACTCCAATCAGGCGGGGGAGCTGGACTTTACTTATTTTAATGCCGTCTATACCGTGGAAAATGCGCTTGCCAAGGTCAAGGACGAGAAGGGCATGAAGCGCGTCGAGAAGTTTCTGAAAGAGGACGTGTGCCCGGACTGTCATGGCACGCGCTTGTCCGCTGCGGCCCGCGCGCCGAAGCTGCGGGGCATTTCACTGGACGAAGCGTGCACGATGACGCTCTCGGAGCTGTATGACTGGGTGCAGGGCGTGCCGGACAGCCTGCCGGAGGAGATGCGCCCCATGGCCGAGCGCATCTGCGAGGCTTTTACGGGCACGGCGCGGCGGCTGCTCGACCTGGGGCTCGGCTACCTGACGCTCGACCGCTCCGCGGCGACGCTCTCGACCGGCGAGCGGCAGCGGATGCAGCTGGCCCGCGCCGTGCGCAACCGCACGACCGGCGTGCTCTATGTGCTCGATGAGCCGAGCATCGGTCTGCACCCGGCCAACATCGTGGGCCTCACCGGAGTGATGCACGACCTCGTGGCGGACGGCAATTCCGTCATTCTCGTCGATCACGACACGCAGATCCTGAAGGAATCCGACTGGATCATTGAGATGGGGCCGGAGGCCGGCGCAAAGGGCGGCCGCGTCATTGCACAGGGCACGGTGTCCGCAGTCGCGGCAGATCCCGCCTCACAGATCGGCCCGTTCCTGTCCGGAGCGCCGGAGGCGCCTTTGCGCCCGCGCGCCGGAAAAGCGGACCTGTTTGCGCACGGAACGATTCGCCTGTCCACGTCGCAGATCCATACGGTCAAGCCGCTGGAGGTCGCCATTCCCAAGGGGCGGCTGACGGTCGTGACCGGCGTGTCCGGCTCGGGCAAGACGACCATGGTGCTCGAGAGCCTGATCCCCGCGCTGGAGGCCGGTATCCGCGGCAGTGCGCTGCCGCCGCACGTCCGGGCGGTCAGCGCCGAGGGCATCGCACACGTCAAGCTCATCGACGCGACGCCCATCGGCATCAATGTCCGTTCCACCGTGGCCACCTATGCCGGCGTGCACGACGAACTGCGCAAGCTCTATGCCCGGTCGCCGGATGCGAAGGCGCGCGGCTGCAAGGCCGGCGATTTTTCCTACAATACCGGCTCGCTGCGCTGCCCCGGCTGCGACGGTACGGGCGTGGTGAGCCTGGACGTGCAGTTTCTGCCGGATGTGAGCATCCCCTGTCCGGACTGCCGCGGCTCGCGTTACGCACGCGCGGCTTATGATATCCAGCTGACGAACAAGGCGGGACAGTCCGTTTCCCTGCCGGAGCTGATGGACATGGACGTCAACACCGCGCTCCCGTTCTGCGCCGACAGAAAAACGGTCAGCCAGAAGCTGCAGGTGCTGCAGCAGCTCGGCCTCGGCTACCTCACGCTCGGTGAGGAGACGCCGAGCCTCTCCGGCGGCGAGGCGCAGCGGCTGAAGCTGGCCAGCGAGATCGGGCGCATCCAGACGGATTCCGTGTTCGTGTTCGACGAGCCAAGCATCGGCCTGCACCCGCTGGATGTGCGGGTGCTGCTGGGCGTGTTCCAGGCGCTGCTCGATCGCGGCGCGACCGTCGTCGTCATTGAGCACGATCTCGATGTGATCCGCAGTGCCGATTATGTCATCGACATGGGCCCCGGCGGAGGTGATGCGGGCGGCCGCATTGTCGCCGTCGGCACGCCGGAGGAGATCCGGCAAGATCCCGGCAGCATCACGGGCAGATATCTTTGAGGGCAGCAAAAAACCGCCGCTTCCGTAACGGGAAGCGGCGGTTCCTTTTTTATTCGCTCAGAACTTGATGTCGGTGGGCTTGCGGTCGAACATGGTGTTGACCTGCTTATAGAGCCAGCCCATCAGCTTCTGGTCCAGATTCCAGAAGTACACCACAAACAGCGCACCGACGACGGTGGCGGAAGTGGTGAGCGTCTTTTTCAGGACTTTTGCAAGCACAGGATTCATAGTTTGCTCCTTTCCGGCCGGGGTGGCTTACTTCTTGGCGAGACCCTTCTGGCGAGCGTACTCGGCAGCACCCAGAGCGCCCATCAGCTGCGGGTCGGTCTTCAGCTCAACGACTTTGAACTTCAGCACGTGCTCGATGGCCTGCTTCAGGCCGGCGTTCTTCGCGCAGCCGCCCGTCAGCGTGATGCTGTCGGTGGCACCGGCCTTCTTGGCCATGACGAAGCAGCGCTTGGCGACGGCCATCTCGATGCCAGCGGCGATCTCGTCGGTCGGCTTGCCTTCGCCCACGAGGGTGATGACTTCGGACTCCGCGAAAACGGTGCACTGCGCCGTGATCGGGATGACGTTCTTCGCCGTCAGGGACAGGTTCGAGAACTCCGGCAGGCTCATCTCGAAGGAGCGGGCCATGGCCTCGAAGAAGCGGCCGGTACCGGCGGAGCACTTATCGTTCATCGCGAAGCTCTTGACGGTGCCGTCGGTGTCGATGCTGATGCCCTTGACGTCCTGGCCGCCGATATCGATGATGGCGCGGACTTCCGGATTCGTGACGTGCACGCCCATGGCGTGGCAGGAGATCTCGGAGATGTTCTCGTCAGCGAACGGGACCTTGTTGCGGCCGTAGCCGGTGCCGATGAGGTAAGCGAGCTCCTTGGAGTCCTTCAGGCCGACCTTGTCGCAGACTTCCTGCATCGCCGCGATCGCGGACTGCTCCGCATTGATCTTGCTGCGGATCGTGGTGTCGGCGCACATTTTGCCGTTCTCGTCGAGAATAACTGCCTTCGTGTAGGTAGAACCTACGTCGCATCCGCCAAAGTATTTCATAGTATTTAAATCCTTTCCTTCAATTCAAAAAAGTTTACATGCAAACGTCGTCCGCGAAGTCAAGCAGAGTCTCGTCGACCGGGGTGGCGTGCATGACGGTGTCCATATAGCTGGAGACCGTGTCGCGCATGGTGCGGCGCGAAACGGTGCGCGGATCCATCAGGTCGTGCGGGATCCAGATCAGGTGCAGACCCAGCTCGCGGCCCTGCTCGTCGAGCAGGCCCTGAACGGTGGCCATGTTCTTGCACGCAACGTGCTGCCACATGATGACGATGTTTGTGTTCCACGCCTCGCACTGACGCCAGAGCTCGGTGACGACGTTGTGGTAACCGCCGTTGGTGTGGCGGCGCATGACCATGCGCTCGTACAGGCGGGCCATGTCACGCAGGGCCTCGGTCTCGTCGGTGGTGTTGAGGTGCTTGGTGTAGTTGAGAGATTCCATCTCAACGACGACGTTGATGCCCCAGCTGTTGGCCAGCCAGTTGGAGAAGTTGGCGTAGTAGTGCGGCGGGCAGCTCCAGGTGATAGCACGATAGCGCATCTTGTTGCGCCAGGCCTGCTCCTTGTTCTTGTAGCCCTTGAGGAGGATCTTGTTGACCTTCTCGCAGGACTTGATGGTACGCGGATCGAGGCCGCCGTCCATCTCATAGCACCACTTGCGGAACAGCTCGTAGGTCGGGCCGATCAGCTGCGGATAAGCGGTCTTGTTGATCTCCCACTTCTGCAGTTCGTAGTCGGTCTCGGTGTTGAAGCGCTTCATAGCGGTGAAGTAAGCATCCCAGTTCCACTTCTCGCCGGTCTGCTTCTCAATGAAGCGGATGCACGCCTTGACGTCTTCCACAGCGGCGTCGAGCGTCAGCTCGTCCTCGTAGCGGACGGGGAAGCACAGGTGATGCACCGGGATTTCGGGGAAGCGGCGGGCGAAGTAGCTGGATGCCATGACGGAACCGTCGCACGGCATGGAGCTGGAGATGTAGCAGCTGCCCAGATGCGGCAGAGCGTCGATGACGAGCGCGCCGCACTCGGACGTCGGAACCGGGCAGGTATCGGCCGGGAGACCGAAGGACTCGACGGCGTCGATGTACGGGATGCAGGTGAGCTGGTCGATCTCGGAGACCAGGAACACCGGCAGCAGCTGGTGCGGGATGCCGTACAGGGTCGGGAAGCCGGCCATGATCTGCGCCATGGTCATCTCGTCGATCAGAACGAGCTTGCTGTTGAGCTCCTCGCTGTTGCCGTTGCGTCTGTCGCCCTTGGCGAGAATAACGAGGTTCTCGGCGACGTAGCGGTAGATGCAGTAGGTAAGCTCGTGGCTCATGCGCAGGTTGGAGCCGCGCAGGCCGAGGATGTTCTTGTCCATGAAGCTGTGGCAGCAGAAGTAAGACACCATCCAGCGATAGTACAGCGTCTGGTTCATAGCCGGGATCAGATCCTTGGAGAAGGACATGAGCAGCATGCCCCACAGACGTGCCCATTCATAGAAGTCATAGACCGTGTCCTTGATACCGCGCCACTCACGGCGGACGGTGCACATGGCGCCGTCGCGATACAGGCGGCCGAGGTGACGCTCACCGTTGAGGATGAGGTCGATCTTATCCTTCATAGAGGCAGCCGCGAAGGCCTTGTACTCTTCTTTGATACGGTCACGGTCGGAAATGAGAATGTTCTTCCAGCCCTCACCGAACTTTTTCCAGTCGGTCTCCTTGAACATGTCCCAGAAGATGCCGCCGACCAGTTTCAGGTTCTCTGCCTGAGCAGCCCAGTCCATTCTGTCTTTCGCTTTGAAGAATTTCGGATTGGGATATTTCACCTTGCCCATTACTTGGCACCCCTTTCTCTCTGGATCTTCTTGATCTCCAGGCTCTCCACGAACGCCTGAACGCGCGTGCGGAGCTGACCCGAGTAGCCGTTGTTATACACACGGTCGATACTCAGGACCGGCCAGCCGTACTCGGTGTTCATGACGTAGCTCGCCAGAGCACGCTCGAAGCCCCAGTAGTCGCAGTACTTCATCTGCTCGTAGATGATGCCGTCAGCGTTGTACTCGTGAGCCAGGCGGTTGGCCGTCTCGCGGCGCTGGTGCACCTTCTCATCGGAGATGTAACGAGCGCACTCGCTGGTCTCCATGTAGTGGCGGCAGATCTGACGCAGGACGTCTTCCTCGTCGTTGAGCTCGATGACCTCGCGGCCCGGCGTGCTGCCGAAGCAGAAACGGTCGGACACGATGAGTGCGCCGCAGCCTTCGATGAGCTTTGTCAGGCTCGGGTCGTCGATCTCGCTGCCGACGATGGCAACGCGGGCACGGTACGGGTTCTTGGCGTCCGGCTTGCGCTTTTTGAGCTCGGCGAGCGTCTCGCGCAGGTAGGGCAGGATGAGCGCCTTGGGGCAGGTATAGCTCACGAGGTTGAGGATGTGGAACTCGTAGCCCGTGATGATCGGGTTGTCGAGCTTGCGCATCTCAGCAATTTCGCTGATGATCTTGCAGACCTCGTTGTGCTCGGCAACAGCCTTGCGCAGCGCCTCGTCGGACGTATCAACGCCGAAGGTCTCGGTCAGACGGTTGAGCACGTGCTCGCGCATCTGCGTGGTGTAGGAATCAATGTAGTAATCGGTCACCTTGAGCGGCATGTCGGTATGCGTGACAAAGAATTTCTCCTTGCTGTTGACCTTCAGGACCTCGAAGTGCTCCATGGAGCGGTTCATGGCCGAGCAGGCGTCCACGCCGATCATCGCATCCAGGAACTGGTAGCCACCCTCGATTGCACGCTCGACGAGCGCACGTGCGTAGTCACAGGTATAGTTGGACATGTAGTACGTCGAGATATCCAGCGAACCGGTCTTGGGTGCTCTGAGTCGCACAGAGATGCAGTTGTCTACGTTGAGGAGGACCTCCGGAATGTGATAGCAGGTGTAGCCGAGGACGATGCTGCCGTTCTCCTGGGCCTGCCGTACCAACTCGTTGTTGGCGTCTTCCAGAAGGTTTTCAAAGTAGATCAGATGCTTCAGATCTTTCAAATGTTTCCCCTTCCTTCCTGATGGTTGTTGTTTCTTGCTCTGGTATTACCAGAATTCAGCATTATCATATAGCAGTATTCCTGAAAAAGCAATGCTATGTGTCTCGATTTTAACATTTTCGGAACTATGCCGACATTTTCGCTTGACAGTCCGTCAATATGATGATAAATTCAAAACGAAAAGCACTTGGTAATACCAAATACATTTTGGGGGTGGAACGATGGGATTTGACAAGATCGAGGCGGTCTCGCTCACGGATCAGTTTGTTCATAAGGTCGAGAGCATGATCATTTCCGGGGAACTGATGCCGGGCGACCAACTGCCGCCGGCGCGGGAGCTGAGCGCGCGCATGGGCGTGAGTCGGCCGGTGATCTCGGCCGGCCTGATCGAGCTGGAGAAGATGGGCTTCGTGGAGATCGTGACGCGCCAGGGCGTGTACGTCAGCGATTACCGCAAGACCGGCTCGCTCGATACGCTCACGGCGCTGCTGAATTATAACGGCGGCGTCATGCGCGACGATGAGGTGCGCTCGCTCATAGAGGTGCGCAGCGCGAACGAGTGCCTGTGCGTGAAGCTGGTGGTCGAGCGCGCCACACAGGCCGAGCTTGACGAGCTCGCGCCCATGCTGGACGCAATCAAGGACGCAAAAACCGACCGGGAGGGCGCCGAGGCGACGTTTCAGTTCCACCACGCGCTGAGCGTTTTGTCGCGCAATACGTTTTTGCCGCTGCTGTATAACTCCATCCACAGCTACGGGCTGCACTTCTGGAGCCTGTACCGCCAGCGCTACGGCGCCAACCGCCTGTATCAGAATAAGCTCGAGCTCTACCGCGCGCTGCTCGACCGCGACGCCGAGCGTGCACAGGCGTTCACCTCCGATATGCTCGACAGCGTTGCCAACGGCGCGTTCTCGCTCTATAGTCATCCCGATCAGACGTCACACAGCGTATGAAAAAACCGCAGGGCCCGGTCGGGCTCTGCGGTTTTTGACAGCCGGTTGGGAAGAAGAGGCGCTATCGGGCGGCTCATGACCGACGGTCTATCCGGGACGTGAAGGGTGGCCGCGCACCGGGCGCCAGGGAACGTACACGGCAGGTGAGCTCCCTCTGTGGTATTACCACGTGACGCAGCATCATCGTAACCCGAATCACCACGGATGGCAAGCGGAAAATGCAAAATTGATAAATAATCAGCAATGTGTTCCTGCGCGATGGTCGGAAACTATGAAAAACATAGAATTCACACGCCGGCTTTTCTGGTAATACCAAATATCCAGCCGTAGGCGAGCGGTACGTTCGCCGTTTGCGGTGCGCTTGCCGGGCCTGCATGGGAAGTACGCGGCCGCGTCAGATGACGTAGTCGTTCGCGGCGCGTGCCGTCTGCTGCTCGAGCAGGTCCTGCAGCGTGATGCCGTCGAGGTAGTTGCAGATGACGCGCTCCAGCCCTTCCCACATGGGTAGGGTGGCGCACTCTCCGCAGCGCGGACATGGGTTCGGATGCTGGTCGAGGCAGGCCACGGGCGCGAGCCCGCCCTCGGTCAGGCGCAGGATCTCACCGACGGTGTAATCCTGCGGGACACGGGCCAGCCGGTAGCCGCCCTGATAGCCGCGCGTGGTGCGCAGAATGTTGGATTTGCCCAGCATGGGCACGATCTGCTCCAGATATTTTTTCGAGATATCCTGCCGCTGCGCGATGTCCTTGAGCGCGACATAGCCGTCGCCCTGATGCGTGGCCAGATCGAGCATCATGCGCAGGGCATACCGGCCTTTTGTAGATATTTTCATGGGCAGTCCCCCTTTAAATTACATACTATAATAATAACATATGCTTACTAGGTTTTCAAGCGGTTTCTGGCGCACCTGCGCAGGCGGTCGTCCTGCTTGACAGCGGCTTGACAAGCCACTATAATAAGGATAGATTTCGGTCGGGACGCGCCGTGTGCGTGCCATACGGCCGGAAGTCTGTGCGTTTAGCGGCAAATTATGCGCTCGGAGGGGCTCATGGACAGCAGAAAGAAAAAGCTCACGCAGTATGTCGTGCCGACGATCCTCGGCAACTGCGCTTATTTTCTCTTTACGATCATCGACGGCATTTTTGTCGGGCAGGGCGTCGGCACGGATGCGCTCGGCGCGGTCAATCTGGTCTGGCCGTTCGTGATGGTGCTCAACGCCATCATCATGCTCACGGTCGTCGGCGGCGTGACGGTCTCGGCCGTGCGCATCGGCCGCGGGGACATTGCCGGCGCAAATCAGGCGTTCATGCACTCGCTTGCCGGCACGCTGACGGCCGCGATCATTATGACGCTCATCGGCACGTGTCTCACGTCTCAGATCGCAACGCTGCTCGGCGCAAACGAGACCTATCATCAGCTCGTGTGCGACTACCTGTTCTGGTATTCGCTCTTTGCGGTGCCGTCGGGTCTGATGACATTTATGAACAACTACTGCCGCAACGACGGTTCGCCCGTGCTCGTGAGCGTCGGTTCGACGATCGCAACGGGGATCAACATCTTCCTCGACTGGCTGTTTGTGTTCCCGCTGCAAAAAGGACTCATGGGCGCGGCCATTGCGACCGGCATCTCGCAGACGTGCGGTATGCTGATCGTATCGACGCACTTCATCCTGCGCCGCGGCCAGCTGCGGGTGGGCCGGTTTCGTTTTTCGGGCAAGCTCGCGCGCAAGCTGCTTTTGCGCGGTACGCCGGAGGCCATCGCGCAGTTTGCCGTCCCGGTGGCGACGCTGTGCACGAACTACGTCCTGCTTGCCCGCCTCGGCGACATGGCCGTGAACGCCTATTCGATCATCTGCTACGTGGCGTCGTTTTCCGCGGCCATCTTCATCGGCGTCTCGAGCGGCCTGCAGCCGCTGCTCGGCCAGAGCTATGGTGCGAAGGACGCGCAGGAGCTCCGGTGGTATTTTCGCGCGGGCGTGCTCATTGACCTGATCGGCAGCACGCTCATCAACGTGGTGCTGCTGTTTGTCGGCGGGCCGATCTGCAAAATGTTCGGTGCCGATGCGTTGACGCTCGCCTGCACGGTGCAGTACATGCCGCGCTATGCCTGGGGCTTTATCATCATGAGCGTGAACACACTCATATCGGCCTATCTCTATTCGACCAAGCGCACGAAGCAGGCGGTCATTTTGAACCTGTGCCGCAGCTTCCTGCTTGACAGCGCGGTCATTTTTGCCGTGCCGGCCATTTTTGGCGGCAACGCTGTCTGGCTGACGATGGGCATCTATGAGGGGCTGGCGCTGCTGCTCGGCGTTGTGCTCCTGCGCACGTCGGAGCGCAACGGCATCGTGTTTCGCTGAAACTGCATACGAAACGGCCGCCGGTTTCTGACCGGCGGCCGTTTGCTGCCCAAATTTATTTGCCCACGCAAAAGCGCGCGAAGATGCGGTTCGTGATGTCCTCGCGGATGGAGGCGCCCGTCAGTTCGCCGATGGCAGCCATGGCCTCCTCAGCCTCCGTGAGCACGGCGTCGGGCGTCACGCCCAGCAGCATCGCCTCGCGCGCGGCGCGCAGCGACTCCAGCGCGCGGCCGATGGCCTCGGCATGGCGAGCGTTCGTGAGGATCTCGCCGGCCGGCGCGTCCGGGGCGGGGAAGCGCTCCGCGACTGCCTGCTCGAGTGCCTCCAGACCCGTGCGCTCTTTTGCCGAGAGCACGCACACGGCGTCAAACTGCGCCGCCAGCGTATCCGGCTGCACGGCGGCGGGCAGATCGGCCTTGTTGAGCACCGCGATGCGCACCGGCGCTGCCTGCGCGGCCGCGATGACCTGCCGGTCATCATCGTCGAGCGGCCGCGCCGCGTCAAACACCGCGATGGCGAGTGCCGCGTCCGCCGCTGCGTCCAGTGCCCGGTGCACGCCGATGGCCTCCACGGGGTCGGCCGTGTCGCGCAGCCCGGCAGTATCGGTCAGGCGCAGGAGCACGCCGCCGAGCGTGACGCGCGCGTCGATCGTGTCGCGGGTCGTGCCGGGTACGTCCGTCACGATGGCGCGCTCGTAGCCGAGCAGGGCGTTGAGCAGGGAGGACTTGCCCGCGTTTGGCCGGCCGAGGATCACGGCCGGAACGCCGCCGTGGAGCACATTTGCGCGGGAAAACGTGTCCAGCAGTCGCTGGAGCTGGTCGATGCAGTCGGTCAGCGTGGCCTCGTAGGCGCTGAGCTGAAAGTCCGGGATGTCCTCGTCCGGGTAGTCAATCACGGCGTGGTAGTGGCTGGCGATGTCCTGCAGCGCATCATATACGGCCTGCGCGCGGCGCAGCACCGCGCCGCCGAGCTGCCCGGCGGCATTTTTCGCATCCAGCGTGGTTTCGGCGTGGATGAGGTCGATGACGGCTTCTGCCTGCGTGAGATCCATGCGGCCGTTGAGGAAGGCGCGCTTCGTGAATTCACCCGCCAGCGCCTGCCGCGCCCCGGCGGCGAACAGCGCCTGCAGTCCCGCGCGCAGCACGGCCGGCGAGCCGTGGCACTGCAGCTCGGCCGTGTCCTCGCCGGTGTAGCTGTGCGGGGCGCGGCTGACGGTGCACAGGCAGAGGTCGAGCGTTTGGCCGTCGGTGTCGCAAAAAGCGCCGTAGACGAGCTTGCGATCCGGTGCTTCGGACATGGGGCGGCCGTTCGCCGGGCGAAACACGCGGTCGATAACGGTGAGCACCCCGTCACCGGACAGACGCAGGATGCCGATCGCGGACAGGACGTTGCCGGTCGCAATGGCGGCGATCGTATCAGACATGAGAAAACTCCTTTGTGCAGATCGGCGGAGCCGCTGGCTCCGCCGATCCGATCGTTTTATGATTGTGTTTGCGAGCGCAGGCTCGCTTCCCGCAGCCGCATGAAAACCGTGGCGGCCTGTGCGCGCGTGGCAAGTCCGCGTGGGTTGAAGTAACCCCGCTCATCACCGGCGATGATCCCGGTCGTGCGCATGAGCTCCACACCGTCGCGCGCCCAGTCGGAGACCGCGTTCATATCCCGCAGCGTGACAGGGTCGGTGATCGTGGGAAGTGCTTTTCCGGTGCTCTGCACATAGCGCGCGATGATGGTCGCCATCTGTTCGCGCGTGATCGGCGTGTTCGGTTCAAAGCGCCCGCTGTCCATACCGTTGACGATGTTTTGCTGCGCGGCCCATTCGACATACGGCGCGTACCAGCTCCCGGGCGTGACATCGGTGAAGGAAACGCTCGTGTAGTCCGCTTCGTTGATCTGCACAAGCCGGCCCAGCACCGTCACGAACATGGCGCGCGTGAGCGCGTCATTCGGCGCGAAATATCGGCCGCCGACGCCGTCCATGAGACCGTTGGCAGCAACGTATTCCACGGCATCAGCGTACCATGCACCGGCGGGCACATCCACGAAGCGCGTGACGGAAGCGCTTGCTGACACAAGCAGCGAGACGGTCTGCTCGCAGGTAATGGTCGCCCGCAGATTTTCACAGGCGATGTAGCGGTGCGCCGTGTGCAGCGCGCCGGAGGCGGCCTTTTTGCCGTCGGTCGTGTCGACGAGCACACCGGCGGAAATGGTCACGCCGGCGCTCCCGCTCAGAACGGTGAAGCAGTCGCCGGTCTTGAGCGCGACCGTGCTGCCGGCGTTGAGCGTGCAGATGCGGCTCTTGGCGGCGGTGCTGTGCAGCGCCGCGTCATGCGTCTGCAGGGCTTTGTCCAGTGCGGCCTGCGCGGCAGAATGCGCCGTGGCCTCGGCGTGGCTCAGCACCGCAGACGACCAGCTGTCCACAAAGCTGTGCGACAGCAGCGGATCCTGCCGACTGCCGGCGTCGGCAGCCAGAGCGGGCGCCGTGCCGGCAAGCAGCATCAGCGTCAGCAGCAACGAGATCAGTCGCTTGATTTTCAAGGGGCAGACCTCCTTTGCGGGCTGTCAGGCCTTCTTGTTCTTCGCAGCGCGGGCCTCGGCCTCGTCCTGGCTTTCGGCAATGTAGTAGCCGAGCGCCAGCAGGCTGTCGGAGAAGTGGATGTTTTCGATGATCGGGTCGGCATCTTTGATCTGCAGTTCCGTGTTCGTGAAGTTCCAGATGGCCTTCACGCCGACGGAGCAGATCTCATTGGCGACGTCGTTGGCCATGGCCCTCGGCACACAGAGAACGGCGACGTCCGGCTGGAGCTCGGCAAGAATGTCGTCGAGCGTGGAGAAGTCATGCACCACGATGCCGTGCATTTCCTTGCCGATGAGGTCGGGGTTGATGTCGAACGCGGCCTTGAGGGTGAAGCCGTACTGCTCGAAGCAGAAGTTCTCCACCAGCGCGCGGCCGATGTTGCCGACGCCGACCAGAACGGCCGAGTAGTTGCGATCCATGCCTAGGATCTTGGCGACCTCGCCGCGCAGCGCCACAACGTTGTAGCCATAGCCCTGCTGGCCGAACTCACCAAAGCAGCTGAAATCCTGACGGATCTGCGAGGGGGTCAGGCCCATCTGGCGGCCCAGCTCGCCGGAAGAGATGCGCTCGATCCCGGCAGCATTCAGATCGTCAAGCTTCCGGAGATAGCGGGGCATTCTTCTGATGACATTGTTCGATACTTTGATACGTTTCACGAGTCATTATCCTCCTGATGGCAAAAGACACCATATTGTTAAGAAATACATCTGTTTGTTACGAAAATAGCAAGGTACAAGCAGACAAGATAAATTATAACACACGTTTTCGCGTGTTTCAAGTAAATGGTTGCCAAGGATGTTCAAAAAATTGTGGTTTTTTGTCGTCGTTTTGCAGCACATGATTGAAAAATGGCGATTGGGGGAGCGGGAGCGCGTGCAAGTGAAAACCCGGCAGGCGTTTGCCTGCCGGGTCAAAGGAGCCGATCGTGGTGTTCAGTTTTCCGGAAGGCCTGTCAGCCGGCAAAACTCTGCGGCGGCGTCGGGCACGCGGTAATACTGTGTATCCGTGCTGCTGACGAAGACCACGTCCTTGCCGTCGCACCAGACGGTCACACGTGTGGTCACGCCGTCGGCGCTGGTCTCTTCCAGCACGCACAGCGGTGTCCGGTCGGCATCGAGCGGCTGTACCGGCTGCGTCCGCACCAGAAGCGCAGACAGCGCCTCGATGGTCTTGCGGTCGGAGATGTGCAGTGTCGTGCTGTCCGCGCTGCTTTCCGCCGGGACGGAGAAGAGCAGACTGCTGACGCTGTCGTCGAGCACCGGCGCGCTTTCCGGAGCGGGGAGACTGTCCTGCTTCCGGCCATCCGCATCCTCTTCCTTGACGGAGGGAGACAGGGTCACGGTTGACGCCTGCGCATTGTCGAGCGCGGTGTCGGCACCGCTCGGCTGGCTTCTGTGTGGCACGAACCAGAGCGTTGCACCGAGGATCAGCGCGAGACACGCCGCCATGACCGAGATCGGCAGCAGGGGAGACGTACGGCCGGCGGCCGGGCGCTTTCGCGCGGCCGGCCGGGGCTGAGCAGCCCTGCGAATGGGCGTCGGCTGCACATGCCGCGCCGGACGCGCCGGGGCGGCGGAGCGCGGCGGCATCGGCACGGGCTCCTGACGCACCTGCTGCATGATGCGCGCGGTCAGGTCGGCGGGCGGCGCGGCGGCCGCGTCACGGACGGCGGCCTGAAGCGCCAGAAAGCCGTCATAAACGCGCTGACATTCGGGGCAGGTGCGCAGATGTGCGCGCAATGTCTGCACCTGCTCCGGCGGCAGTTCGCCGTCGAGCAGCTGGCTGATCTGCTGCTGGTAATGTTCACAGGCGCTCATCCGTCTGCACCTCCCTTCGTCTGCTTTGACGCATATCGGTCGGGAAGGTTCCCGTCGGCGAGCAGGAAATCGCAGAGCCGCCGCCGCGCGCGGAACAGGCGCGATTTCACCGTGCCGGCCTCGAGGTGCAGCACCTTGCCGATCTCGGCATAGGACAGGCCGTCGAGCTCGCGCAGGATGAGGATCTTGCGGGCATCGTCCGGCAGGCTGTCGAGCCCGCGCGCGACGGAGCGGCGCATTTCGCTGCGGGTCAGCTGCTGTTCCGGGCCGACGCTCTCGTCGGCGGGGAGGTCGAACTGCGGCTGCTCGTCGTCGTCCTCGGAGGCGGTGAGCGACACGGTCGGGTGCCGCCGGCGGCTGCGCAGGAAGTCGATGCACACGTTCGTCGTCAGCCGGTAGAGCCAGACGGAGAACTTGCTCTCGCCGCGGAACGTGCCCAGCGCCCGATAGGCGCGCAGGAACACCTCCTGCGTCATGTCAGCGGCGTCCTCCTCGTTGCCGACGGTGCGCAGGGCGAGGTTATACACTTGTTTCTGGTAGGCGACGACCAGCGCCTCAAAGGCGTTGGTGTCCCCGGCGCACACCTGAGCGATGATGCGCCGTTCCTCGTCCCGGTCCATGGTTTCCTTGCCTTTCTGCGGTCAGTCCCGCAAGTCGCGCTGGATGGCGCGCGTGATGCGCCGCAGGTCGTCGAGCGTCTCGACGTGCACGACCTCCTGCTTGTAGACATTGGCGTGCGGCACACCGCGCAGATACCAGCAAAACTGGCTGCGCGCCTCGAGGCACGCCAGCCGTTCGCCCTTGATCTCGGCGGCAAATTCGATCTGATGCAGTGCCGCCTCGATCCGCTCGCGCAGCGGCGGCAGCGGCGGCTCCGGCTCGCCGGCGATGGCGGCGTTGCCGCGCGCGAACAGCCACGGGTCGCCGAAGCTGCCGCGGCCGACCATTGCCAGATCGGCGCCGGTGTAGCGCAGGATGTGCGCCGCGTCTGCGCCGGAAAAAATGTCGCCGTTGGCGATGACGGGGATCGTCACGGCGCGCTTGACGTCACGGATGATGTCCCAGTCGGCGCGGCCGGCATACATCTGCACGCGCGTGCGCCCGTGCACGGCGATGGCGGCCGCGCCCGCCTGCTGGCACATCTGCGCAAAGGCTACGGCGTTGACGTTTCCGCCGTCCCAGCCCTTGCGGAATTTCACGGTCACGGGCACATCGACGGCCTTGACGACCGCCTCGATGATGCGCCCGGCGAGCTCGGGATCGCGCATGAGCGCCGAACCGTCGCCGCTGCGGATGACCTTGCCCACCGGGCAGCCCATATTGATGTCCAGAATGTCCGCACCGGAGTATGCCAGCGCCATGGGTGCGGCCTCGGCCATGACCTCCGGCTCGTGGCCGAAGATCTGCACGGCGGCGGGGTGCTCGTCTGGCGGCGACCAGAGCAGCTGCTTCGTTTTTTCATCGTGATAGACCAGCGCCTTGGCGCTCACCATTTCCGTGCAGGTGAGGGCGGTGCCCTGCGCGCGGCACAGCGCGCGAAACGGCGCATCGGTCACGCCCGCCATGGGCGCGAGCGTGAGCGGGCCGCAGATCTCGACGTTTCCGATCTTCACCATGCGATCTCGAGCTCCACGGGGCAGTGGTCGCTGCCGTAAATGTCGGAAAGGATGCTGGCCGTCTCGATCTTTTCCGCCGCGCGGTTCGAGCACAGGAAGTAGTCGATGCGCCAGCCGGCATTGTTCTCCCGCGCGTGGAAGCGGTAGCTCCACCACGAGTAGGCGTCCGTCTCGTCCGGATGCAGGGCGCGGAATGTGTCCGTGAAGCCGGCGCGCAGCAGCTCCTGAAACTTCGCGCGCTCCTCGGGGCTGAAGCCGGGGTTGCCGACGTTGCGCTTCGGGTTTTTCAGGTCGATCTCCGCTGCGGCGACGTTCATGTCCCCGCAGATGACGACCGGCTTGTGCCGGTCGAGCGAGCAGACGAATTCGCGGAACGCATCGTCCCAGCTCATCCGGTATTCCAGCCGGCGCAGACCGTCCTGGGCGTTTGGCGTGTAGACGCATACGAGGTAGAATTCCGGGTATTCGGCCGTGATCACGCGGCCCTCCAGATCGTGCTGCGGCAGGCCGAGATTATACTGCACGTCGAGCGGCTCGGCCTTCGTGAACACGGCGGTGCCGGAGTAGCCCTTTTTCTCGGCGCTGCACCAGTACTGATGGTAGCCTGGCAGGTCGAGCGCGATCTGCCAGGGCTGGAGCTTCGTCTCCTGCAGGCAGAAAATATCCGCATCCAGCGCGCGGAACGTGTCCGCAAAGCCCTTGGTCACACAGGCGCGCAGCCCGTTGACGTTCCAGGATACAAGTCGCATTTCGTGTCCTCCGTTTTCACCGCTACGCAGCGGTTGATCGTGATGCCCTGATCGTAGAATTTCGCCTCATAGTCGGTCATGACGCCGACAGGGCCGTCGGCGTGCAGATCGTGCGTGACCTCGCGCAGCTCCCAGCCCTCCTGCGCGAACTGCTCGAGTGAGAAGGCGAACAGCGGGTCGTTGTCGGTCTTGAACCAGATCTCGCCGCCGAGCGGCAGCACGTTTGCATACAGCGCCAGAAAGCCCGCATAGGTCAGGCGTCGCTTGTGCTGGCGGGATTTTTTCCATGGGTCGGGGAAGTTGATGTAGATGCGTGAGACCTCGCCGGGGGCGAACATGTCGAGCAGGTTGGCTGCGTCCCGGTCGAGAAAGCGCACGTTTTCGAGCCCGCGCTCGGTCACGCGCTCCATGCCGACGACCATGGCGTCCGGAACTTTTTCGATCGCGGCGAGGAAGATGTCCGGATTTTGTGCCGCGGTGTCCGCCGTGAAGCGGCCCTTGCCGCAGCCGAGCTCCAGCTGCAGCGCCTGATGGCCAGGGAAGTGCTCCAGCCAGTGACCGCGCAGCGCCTCGGGGTCAGTGATCAGCGTGGCCGCGCAGCGCTCCATGCGCGGGACGAGGTTGGGCTTTTTTCGCATTCTCATAGGTTGATGCTCCTGTCATAACAAGTCCTGATTTGATGTTTAGAGCATACCACACGCACCCGAAAACTGCAACGCAGAAAACCGTTGCGCATTTCTAAAGAATATGTTAAACTTTATTTTATGCAAATTGCGAAATTCCATATCCGGGTGTAGCGCAGCTGGTAGCGCGGGTGGTTTGGGACCATCAGGCCGCAGGTTCGAACCCTGTCACTCGGACCATAAGTCCACCGTAATTTCGATAGAATTACGGTGGGCTTTTCTGTGCCTGGGAACTGTTTGAAATAAGACTTTTGGCCGTTTTGGCATATAAATTAATCCTGCTGCGGAGAAATTTCGCAGCGGGATTTTCATTTTATGTAGGCTATTTTTGTCATAAGTGTAGCAGTAATCGTTAGATTTACGTATATTCGTTGAATTTGTGTTGCCTCTTTCTGGATGAATAATTCATTTCAGTCTTGAAATATGGAATTAATTTCTTTATAATGAAAATGCGTGGATAACGCAGGCAAAACATATCATTAGAACGAAATGCGCTGATGATTTTTGGTGAAGAAAGCAAATGGGCTTCTAATGTACTCCATTTTACGGACTGAGCCGAAGTTGTATTTTCGTGGAGTTTGCCACTCCACGTGTAACGCAAAACATAGTTATTCTTTTGTATTATAGCACATTACATATTCAAATGCAATTGAATCAACAAAGAAATGGAAGAAAAAGTATGTTTTTGTCAACTTACGTTAATTTTTTGCGGAGAATTCCGTTGACTTAAAGTTCAGCGCAGTCATCCCAGCAGTCTGGATGAAATTAAAATAAGATCCACACCCAACATAATCACTGCACAAGGACCAACATAATCACTGCACAAGGAGGAATTACAAAATGGCAAAGGGTGAGAATATCTTCAGACGGCGGGACGGTCGCTGGGAGGCTCGGTATATCAAGGGTCGTGAGCTATCCGGAAAAATCAAGTATGGATACTGTTATGGAAAAACATATCGGGAAGCCAAAGAGAAAGCCGCAAAGCGCAAAGCAGCTTTGGCAAATGGAGCTCCCTTACCGACAGCCAGAACGCAAAAACCGTTCTCCAGCTATTGCTTGGAATGGCTACATACAAAGAAATGCACGGTGAAAGAATCGACGTATATTAAATACAGCGCCGCGGTCAATAAGCACATCATTCCAAAGCTCGGTGTGTGCCACCCTCTGGGCTTCACGACGGAATTGATGGACGATTTCATCAAAGAACTGCAATTCGAAGATGAACTGGCGCCAAAGACGGTGCATGATATTCTAGTCGTGCTGCATGGCATTTTGAAGTTCGCTTCCTCGAAGTTTGCAGGCTCATTTCCCGCGGTGGAGATCAACTATCCGAAGATCGGCAAGAAGGAGATGCGCGTTTTGTCCAGAGAAGAGCAGGCGCGCCTCGTTGCCTATCTACATGAGGATCTGGATTCGTGCCGATTTGGTATCTTGCTGGCGCTATGTACAGGCATACGAATTGGTGAACTCTGTGCACTGCAGTGGGAAAGTGTTTCTACAAACGATAAACTATTTTTTACAAAGGCATAATGCCAAGTGAAACAGGCTTTAGATTTTCCAGTGGATTGTAACGCTCTCACTGGTTGCATCAATGTGGGATATGAGAATATCAACCACCTTGCGCTTATCGTCAAAACTCACGGACTCCCAATCGTTGAGGTAATTCGTGATACAGTCAATTTGCGTGTCCGAAACGGAATTAGCGGTGAGATCGGCCACCAGCTTTAACTGCTTTTGCCGTTCTGCGTCCAGCTCCTCGATCCTATTGTTTGCGTATTGCAGGAGCAGCGGGTTTGCCCCGGACAAAGTGTCCAGAAGTTTCTCAATCTCGCTTTCCGTCTTTGCCAGGGCAACACGGGCGGCGGTCAGTTTGGGGTTATAGCCCGGTTCCTTGCCGCCTTTCAGCGTGTGATACTTCCGCATTTTCTCCACCATCTCGCCATACACAAAGGACTCCATGCTTTGCGCCGTCAGCGTACCGGCACCCTCGCAGCTCCCGTTATCGGCCCGCTGCTTGCACCGCAGGTAAGTAACGCCGTTTTGGGCTCTCAAGCCCACCAGAGCATAGCCGCAGCGTCCGCACTTGATTTTCCCGGCCAGCCAGGTATTGTGGCATTTGCGGCCATTCTGGAATGAGGTGTTTTGTGACAGCTTGCGCTGGACGGTCAGCCAAAGGCTGGAGGGGATGCGCCCCTGGTGGGGAGCGATTACAAGGATTTGTTCTTCACCCTCCCGGCCCTGGTAGAGATAGCAGCTATTGTCCCCCCGTGAACATTTCCGGGGGGCTTTCGATTTTTACGCCCTGGGCTTTGAAGTATTCGTAGATGTCCATATCGGCCTGGACATAGACCGGGTTTCTCAGCAGTTTCGAGATAAAGGCCCGTTGCAGGGCTTTTCCATAGACATCAATGGAGTTTTTGACAAAGTACCGGGTTATATCGCCGTAGGAGCTGCTCGGCTCCGCATACATCTGGTACATCAGCTCGGCAAAATCCATTTCCGCATTTTCCACCAGCTTCTTTGTCTTGATCCCGTCCATGACGATGGGCTCAGTATCAAAACCGTATGGCGTCCGGCCCCGCATATAGTAGCCTTTGGTACACCGGGAATAAAAAGCGTCCTGCACGCGCATTTGGATGCTTTCCCGTTCCAGCTGGGCAAACACGATATTGAACAGCTCCATGAGCTTTGCAAAGTCCACAATGGAGCGGCTGATCCGATCCAGCTTGTAGACAATCACCCGCTTGATGAGCCCCAGCTTGATGTCCTGCAAAAGCCGCTGGAAGTCCGGGCGTTCAATATTCTTGCCGGAGTAACCTTTATCCTTGTACTCCCGGCCCTCACCGCCTTTCAATTCGTAACGGCAAAATTCAAACTGACTTTCAATGCTGATACTGTCCTTTTTGTCAATCGACTGCCGCCCATAAATCGCGTCAATTCTGTTATCCATAATTAGCTCCCTTTCCATAAATGGGAGCCAACCTACAACTATATTATACCTCTAATGCCCCCATGCAACAAGGATGACTCCCGCTGGCCGCTTGATGGTGTGACCTCTGGACACTTTGTCCAGAAGTCAATAGGGGCTCCGCTCGTAGTAAGCCGCAGCCTCCTCCGGGGTGGTGTAGTCAAAAACCTCGTGGAGCTCCAGCATGACCTGTTCAATGTCGGTGGGCTTGAAGCCGCACCGCTCCATCGCAGAGATCACATAGCCCCGGCAGGCCCCCTCGCTCCACGGCTGGGAAAGCAGGGCCGCCAATTCTGGATCGTAGTTCATAGAGCGTTCCCCTTTTTCATAAAGATATAGGGGAGCACTGCGCTCATTTTCTTGCCCCGTCATAAGACAGCATCCTCGGCGGCGGCGCTCCCCCGCAAAGAGGGCGGCGGCCCGGCACTGTGGCCTGGGGCCCCCGCGTCCTCTTTACGGAGAGGGAAAAACTTCCTCTCATATACCCAGGACAAAAAAGGGAGCAAATGGAGATGGTAATTAGAAATTTTCTCGCAAATATTTTTTTCATCCGTTTGATGCCGCTTTCCACG
>VOFI01001183.1_pt1 | contig 164001 bp, 204 predicted proteins | sample 5384131 | NCBI WGS metagenome assembly VOFI01 (sample SAMN12384728, study PRJNA508395) | human gut metagenome | isolation source: healthy gut H | host: Homo sapiens | reverse complement strand
GCAGGTGCTCCTTCTTGATGCCAAGGCTCAGCAGCCAGTTCTCGCAGTAGTCCTTCCAGTAGGCGAACCACTCCAGGTCGGTGCCGGGCTTGCAGAAGAACTCGCATTCCATCTGTTCGAAACTCGCGGGTGCGGAAGGTGAAGTTGCCCGGCGTGATCTCATTGCGGAACGCCTTGCCCACCTGGCAGACGCCAAACGGCAGCTTGCGGCGGGTGGTACGCTGGATGTTGGCAAAGTTGACGAAAATGCCCTGTGCGGTCTCGGGGCGCAGATAGCAGGTGGAGGAGCTATCCTCGGTCACGCCGATGGCAGTCTTGAACATCAGGTTGAACTTGCGGATGGGGGTAAAATCGTGCTTGCCGCACACGGGGCAGACGATATCCTCGTGCTCTGCGATGAAAGCGTCCATCTCGTCAAAGCTCATGGCGTCCACATTCACCTCGGGGTGCTCCTCACCGATCAGCTTGTCGGCGCGGTGGCGTGCTGGGCTGACATTTTTGGTTATTATAGCAGAAATTTTCAAAAAAGTGTTTATTTTGCAGCGAAAAACCTTTATAATATAAAAATCATAGCGCCATGCGCCAAACGAACTGATTGCCAGGCTGGCAGCTGCGGCTGCGCCTGATTTTTTTGAGGTGAAACTTATGTCTTTTATCGACAGCTATAATCCCCATTTGCTTGATGGTGTGCAGCATGTGCATTTTATCGGCTGCGGCGGTTCCGGAACCTATCCCCTGATCCAGATCCTGCACAGCCGCGGGCTGACCATTTCCGGCAGCGATGTGGAAGAAACCAAGATCACCAAGGCCGAGCGCGCCATGGGCGTGACAGTATATCTGGAGCATGACGCCGCCCATTTGGGCGATGCCCAACTGGTGGTTTACAGCGCCGCCATCCATGATGAAAACCCTGAGCTGAAAGCTGCCCGCGCCCGCGGCATTCCCGCCGTGGAGCGCAGCGTGATGCTGGGTTATGTCAGCCGCATGTATTCCCACAGCGTCTGCGTTTCCGGCACCCACGGCAAAACCACCACCACCGGCATGATCACGACCATGCTGGAACTGGCCGGCAAAGACCCCGCCGCCGTAATCGGCGGCAAGCTGCCACTGATCGGCGGTTACGGCAAAGCTGGCCACGGCGATGACGTTGTGATCGAAGCCTGCGAATACAGTGAGACCTTCCTGCATCTGACCCCGTTTATAGGCGTTATTTTGAACATTGATAACGATCACCTGGAGTATTACGGCACGATGGGCCGCCTGAAGATGGCGTTCCAGAAGTTTGCCCTGCTTTCCCGCACGGTCGTGTTCAACATGGACGACCGCAACACGGTGGATGTGGTCAACTCCATTGACCGCCCGGTGTTCTCTTTCGGCATCAATGAGGAAGCCCGCTTCCGCGCAGTGAACATTCAGGAATACCGCCCCGGTTTCTATGAATTTGATGTTCTGGAGCTGGGCGAGCAGTTTGCCCACATCAAGCTGGGTGTTCCGGGCTACCACAACATTTACAATGCGCTGGCCATGTGCTGCTGCGTGCGCCCGCTGGGCCTGCAGCCCGCCGATGCCGAGCGCGCCGCGGCAGAGTTTCACGGCACCGGCCGCCGGTTTGAGATTAAGGGCGAATGCAACGGTGCCCCCGTGGTAGATGATTATGCCCACCATCCCACCGAGCTTGCCGCCACCATGGCAACCGCCAAAAAGATGGGCTATGACCGCGTCATTGCCGTGCATCAGCCGTTCACCTACAGCCGCACCAAGATGCTGATGGATGACTTTGCTGCCGTGCTGCGCCAGGCCGACCAGTGCGTGCTGCTGCCGATCATGGGCAGCCCGCGAGGTTGACGACGGCAGTGTGAAGAGCGAGGACCTGGCTGCCAAGATTCCCGGCAGCATTGTGGTTGACGGGCTGGAAAGTGCTGCCAACTGGGTCAAGCAGAACGCCCGCGAAGGCGACCTTGTGGTTTGCATGAGCTGCGGCGATCTGTACAAAGCCTGTGATATGATGGTGGGCAAGGCGTAAAATTTATGCTGCGCCACCATGCCGTTATCGCTATATAGACGCTATTATCCCATAAAATAATAATATCTGCCTGTTTTCCCGGTATGATGCGGGGAAGCGGGCAGATTTTTGTTGGTGTATTCCGTTTTTATTTTTGGATTGCATTTAAAGGCAACACCGCACAATTCCCGCCTGACGGCTTAAGCACCGCTCCGGCGGCTGCGGCACTTAGAATTATGCGGTATTGCCTTAAGGCGTTTTTCTTCGTGTTTTGGTTTCCAATATTTGCAGCGTTCCGGAACGGTCAAGACCGTTCCCTACAGAATGTTTTGGGGCGCATTGCTAAGGCAACACCCTTAACCCCCATTTGTAGGGGCCGATGCTCGCCATCGGCCCGCCGGGCTGCCTGCACTGCTCCCTGTCCACTGACCACTACCCACTCTCTCACGATGCGCACGCCGCCACATCCCCCATTGTCAGGGTAATGTGTCCGTCCGGAGCGGCATCCGCCACAAACAACACGCCGGGGCGGGCGGTACCGGCGGCAATGCGGTCGGCCAGGGCCTGCTCCACGGCGCGGCTCACCTTGCGGCGCAGCTCCCGCGCACCATAGGCGGGTACGGTATCACCTGCCAGCGCCGCGGCAGCCGCCGGGGTATGGCGCAGGGTGTAGCCCTGGCGGGCGGCGCGTTCTTCCAGCTCGCAGAGCAGGCGATCCGCGATCGCGGCCAGCTGGGCGGGGCCAAGCGGATCGAACAGCACCACATCGTCCAGGCGGCCCATCAGCTCCGGGCGGAAATAATCTTTGGCTTCCTGTAATGCCTTTTTGCCGCGGCGGGCGGTTTCTTCGGCGGCAGCGCCGAAGCCCAGCGGGCTGTCCTCCCCCGCCATGCAGCGCGCCCCCCAGGTTGGAGGTGAGCAGAATGATCGTGTTGGAAAAATCCGCCTTGCGCCCCTGGGCATCGGTCAGGGTGCCATCTTCCAAAATCTGCAGCAGAATATTCTGGATATCGCTGTGGGCCTTTTCAATTTCATCAAACAGCACCACGCTGTAGGGGCGGCGGCGCACGGCTTCGGTCAGCTGGCCGCCCTCATCGTGCCCCACATAGCCTGGCGGTGCGCCGATCAGCCGTGCCACCGTGTGCTGCTCCATATATTCGCTCATATCAAACCGCAGCAGGGCTTTTTCGCTGCCAAACCAGCTTTGGGCCAGGGTACGGGCCAGTTGGGTTTTGCCTACGCCGGTGGGACCTAAAAACAGCATTGCGCCAATGGGGCGGCCAGCTTCCCGCAGGCCGGTGCGGCTGCGCCGGATAGCCGCCGCCACGGCATGCACCGCGCGCGGCTGACCAATCACCTGCGCGGCAAGGCGGGCTTCCAGCTGGTCCAGGCGCACACGCTCCGCCTCCCCTACCCGCTCGGCGGGCACGCCGCTGGCCTTGCCCACCACCTTGGCAATTTCCGCCGAGGTCAGCACCGGCATTTTGCTGCCTGGCAGCATGGATTGCTCCCCGCCTGAAATCCGCAGCGCCGCGGCGGCTTCGTCCAACAGGTCAATGGCCTTGTCCGGCAGGTAGCGCCCCGGCAGGTAGCGCACGCTCAGCTCCACCGCGGCGCGGATCGCCTCCTGCGGGATGCGCACCCCGTGGTAGCGCTCATACCGGGGCATCAGGCCGGTTAAAATTTTTTCCGCCTGCTGTGGGGCCGGTTCCTCAATATTCACCATGCCAAAGCGGCGGTCAAGGGCGGAGTCCTTCTGGATGGTCTTGCGGTATTCCTCCGGTGTGGTCGCACCGATGAGCTGGATTTCCCCGCGGGCCAGCATCGGCTTTAAGATACTGGCCGCATCGATCGCGCCTTCCGCCGCACCGGCCCCGGCGATCACATGGATCTCGTCAATAAACAGAATGGTGGAACGGTCGCGGTAAAGCTCTTCCAGCAGGTTTTTGAACCGCTCCTCAAAATCGCCGCGGTACTTGGTGCCCGCCACCATGGACGCCATATCCAGCGCCAGCACCCGCTTGCCCTTTAAGCTGGGCGTTACCTGCCCGGCGGCAATGCGCTGGGCCAGGGCTTCGGCCAGGGCGCTTTTGCCCACGCCCGGCTCCCCCAAAAGGCATGGGTTATTCTTTTGGCGGCGGCACAAAATTTCGATCATGCGTTCCAGCTCATCATCCCGGCAAAGTACGGGATCCAGCTGGCCTTCCTGCGCAAGGCGGGTCAGGTCACGGCCATATTTCTCACTGGGGCGGCTGCTGCGGGTACTGCTCATGCGGGGCTGCTGGGCAAAACCAGCTGGCCGGAAAGCTGGCGGCATTCCCGCGCGGCGCGTGGAACTTCCAGCCCAAGGCCCGCCAGCCACACGCTGGCCGTGCAGGCGGTATCTTCCAGCATGGCACAGAGCAGGTGTTCGTTCTCCGCTTTGTTCACGCGGGCGGCATGGGCCCCCAGAACAGCGAATTCCAGCGCCTTGCGGCTTTCGGGCGCAAGGTCCCGGCCGCGCAGGTGCAGCGGGCGGCCCGTGCAGGCCCGCTGGGAGGCACAGGCCGAAAGTGCCGTTACCGTGATCTGTTTGCGGCGCAGAAACTCCCTGCGCAGTGCCCCGCCCGGTTTGCAGCATGGCAAGCAGCAGGTGCCCGGTATCCACCGCCGTACACCCCTGCCGGCCTGCGATGGTGATCGCGGTGGCGACGGTGCGCCGTGCGGCGCGGGTTAAACCTTTATGATAATAAAACATAGTGACCTCTGCCCTCCCTACATGTTGCAGCGTTGCGGGTTACCCCACTGCAAGTATAGGCGGGCAGGGTGCAAATAATCATCGAAACCGGGCAAGGCACTGCCATCCGGCCTGTTTTTTGTGGCTGGCCGCAAAAAATATTGGTTTCATTGGTTGTATTGCGTTTTTCAACTTGGCATTTAGACGCATCTGTTGTATGATTAAAAAGTATGCTCTGTTTTAGGGCAATACCGCATAATTCTAAGTGCCGCAGCTGCCGGAGCGGTGCTTAAGCCGCAAGGCGGGAATTGTGCGGTGTTGCCTTAGGCATATAATTTGATATTACAAAAAGGTTGGTGCGTTCATGCGGAACATGCTGCGGTTTTTGAAAGGATACGAGAAAGAATCCATCCTTGCCCCGCTGTTCAAAATGCTGGAAGCCTGCTTTGAGCTGTTGGTTCCCCTTGTGGTGGCCAACATCATTGATGTGGGCATCAAAAACGGGGATTTGGCTTATATTGGCAAGCAGTGCGGCTTGATGGTGCTGCTTGCGGTTGTGGGTATGGCATCCAGCCTGACGGCGCAGTATTTTGCCGCCAAGGCCGCGCTGGGCTATGGCACGGCGCTGCGCGGGGCGCTGTTCCGCCACATTGATACCCTCTCTTACACGGAGCTGGACGGCATCGGCACGCCCACGCTGGTCACCCGCATCACCAGCGATGTGAACCAGTTGCAAAACGGCGTAAACATGACGCTGCGCCTTTTGCTGCGCTGCCCGTTTATTGTCATCGGCGCGCTGATTCTGGCGTTTGTCATCAGCCCCACCATGGGGTTCTGGTTCGTGCTGGTCACGCTGGCCATCTCGCTGGTGGTCTGGCTGATCATGCGGGTGACGGTGCCCCAGTACCGCGCCGCCCAGAATACGCTGGACAAAGTGACCCTGCTGACCCGCGAAAATTATGTGGGTGCCCGCGTGGTGCGCGCCTTTGCACGGCAGGATGACGAAATTGCGGATTTTACCGCCGTGAACGACAAACTGAAAACTTTCCAGCTGACCGCCGGGCGCATTTCCGCTTTGATGACCCCGCTGACCTATCTCATCGTCAACCTGGGCGTGATCGCCATTCTGATGCGCGGCGGGCTGCAGGTAAACAGCGGCGCGCTGACCCAGGGCGAGATCATTGCCCTAATCAACTATATGAACCAGATCCTTATCAACCTGCTGCGCATTGCCGATCTGGTGGTATCTGTCACCCGCGCACTGGCCAGCGGCATCCGTGTTTCGGAGATTCTGAACACCAAATCCACGATGACCGACCCCGCCGCGGCCGCCCTTGCCCCGGCAGCGGGCGCCCCGGCCGTTGCATTTGACCATGTGGGCTTTTTACCTACCACGGTGCCGGTGCCCCCAGCCTGACGGACATCAGCTTTGCCGCCCAGAACGGCCAGACCATCGGCGTGATCGGCGGCACGGGCAGCGGCAAATCCACCCTGATCAACCTGATTCCCCCGTTTTTATGACTGCACCAGCGGCAGCGTTGAACTGTTTGGCCATGCTGTGCAGCAGTACGGCTTTGCCCAGCTGCGCCAGATGATCGGCATTGTGCCGCAGCGCGCCGTGCTGTTTACCGGCACCATCCGGGACAACATGCAATGGGCCTGCCCCGATGCCACCGATGAGCAGATCTGGCAAGCCCTGGAGATTGCCCAGGCGGCGGACTTTGTGCGCGGCAAGCCCAAAGGGCTGGATGAACCGGTGGAGACCGCCGGGCGCAATTTCAGCGGCGGCCAGCGCCAACGCCTGACCATTGCCCGCGCGCTGGTGCCTCACCCCCAGGTACTGATTTTGGACGACAGTTCCTCCGCCCTGGATTTTGCCACGGACGCTGCTTTGCGCAAAGCGCTGAAAGAGCAGACCCATGGCATGACGGTATTTATTGTTTCCCAGCGCGCTTCCGCTGTGCAGCGTGCGGACCGCATTCTGGTGCTGGATGACGGCAATCTGGTGGGCAGCGGCACCCATGCCAACCTGCTGAAAACCTGCGATGTTTACCGCGAGATCTGCCTGAGCCAGCTGAGCCGCGAGGAGGTGGAAAAGACCTTATGAGCAATGCAAAGAAAAAGCGTGTTTCCCTGCGGGGCAGTAAAGGCACCATTCAGCGCGTGTTAAAGCTGATCCAGCCGTACCGCGGTTTGGTGCTGTTCACCCTGCTGCTTGCCGCTGTTACCGTTCTTACCACGCTGTACGCCCCCATTCTTTCGGGCCGCGGCGTGGACCTGATTGTGGGCCAGGGCAATGTCAACTTCCCTGCCCTGGGCAAGATTGCCATCCAGTTTGGCGTTACCGTGTGTGTCACCTCCATCTGCCAGTGGCTGATGAACATGGTGAACAACCGCATCACCTTCCAGGTGGTGCGCGACATCCGCGTGCAGGCGTTCCAGCACATGGAGATTTTACCCCTGAGCTATATGGATGCCCACAAGCCCGGCGACGCCATCAGCCGCATCAACACCGATGTGGAGCAGTTCAGTGACGGCCTGTTGATGGGCTTTACCCAGCTGTTCACCGGCATTCTGACCATTGTGGGCACTTTGGGCTTTATGCTTTCCATTGACTGGCGCATTACCCTGATCGTTGTGGTTCTCACCCCGCTTTCCATCTTTGTGGCAAAGTTCATTGCGGAGCATACCTATGACATGTTCCGCGTACAGAGCGAGACCCGCGCCGAGCTGACCGGTCTGGTGGACGAGCTGATCGGCAACGAGCATCTTGTCCGCGCCTTCGGTTACGAAAGCCGCGCCGAGGAGCGCTTTGACAAGATCAACGCCGATCTGCAGATCTGCGGCGTAAAGGCCACCTTCTTTTCCTCCATCACCAACCCTGCCACCCGCTTTGTCAACGCGCTGGTGTATGCGGCGGTCGGCGTGGTGGGCGCGCTGGTTGCCATTGGCGGCGGCATTACGGTCGGCGAGCTTTCGGTTCTGCTGAACTATGCCAACCAATACACCAAGCCGTTCAATGATATTTCCGGCGTTATGACCGAGCTGCAGAACGCCCTGGCCTGTGCGCAGCGTGTGTTCGACTTTATTGACGAAGCCCCCATCCTGCCCGATGCCCCCTTATGCCGTTACCCTGCCCCACGGTGCAGGCAGTGTGGAGTTTGAGCATGTCAAGTTCCGCTATGTGCCGGATGTGCCCTTTGATTGAAGACATGAACCTGCGCGTTCAGCCCGGCCAGCGCATTGCCCTGGTCGGCCCCACCGGCTGCGGCAAAACCACCCTGGTCAACCTGCTGATGCGCTTTTACGAGATTAACGGCGGCACCCTGAAGGTGGACGGCCACCCCATTGACACCGTAACGCGGGATTCGCTGCGCGGCAACCTGGGTATGGTCTTGCAGGAAACCTGGCTGAAAGCCGGTACTGTGGCAGATAACATTGCTTACGGCAAGCCGGACGCCACCCGCGAGGAGATCATCGACGCCGCCAAGCGTGCCCGCGCCCACAGCTTTATCTGCCGCCTGCCCCAGGGCTATGATACCGTAATTGCCGAGGACGGCGGCAACATCAGCCAGGGCCAGCAGCAGCTGCTCTGCATTGCCCGTGTCATGCTGCGACGCCCGCCGATTTTGATTCTGGATGAGGCAACGTCCAGCATCGACACCCGTACCGAGGTGCTGGTTCAGGATGCCTTTGAGGAACTGATGAAAGGCCGCACCAGCTTTATTGTGGCGCACCGCCTTTCCACCATCAAAAACGCCGATCAGATCCTTGTGATGAAAGCCGGCAACATTATTGAGCGCGGCACCCACGAGGAGCTGCTGGCTAGGGGCGGCTTTACGCCAACCTGTATGCAAGTCAGTTTGCCAAGGCGTAACGCCTGCCCCGCTGCATAACCCCAACTAAGGCAACACCGCACAATTCCTGCCTTACGGCTTAAAGCACCGCTCCGGCAGCTGCGGCACGGCATCTGCGTTGCCAAAATACTCGATAATACACAAAGTATTATCTGCGCTTTTGGCTTAGCAGCTGCCGCACCTCGCTCGCCGTATCGGCACTTAGAATTATGCGGTATTACCCTAAATATCAAATGGCCCGGCTGCAAATGCAGTGCGGGCCGTTATTTTAGTTTTGCTGTATATCCTGTACGTCATCGGCGAATTTTGTTTGACGCAGACGGACGCAGGGATTATAATAAATGCGGTGTAATTTGCCGGAATTTGTCACAGCCTGGCGTTCCGGCTCAAGGTGCAGTCATACGCTGCCCTGCAAGTAGAGAGGAAAAGAGGAATATTTATGTCCAAAACGTCCATTCCCAAAAAACTATCATGATCTTTTGGGCCTGTACGATACCCAGCGGGCCATCGGCATCATCAAAACCATCTTTCAGGAAAAGCTGTGTGCCGCCCTGCACCTGAAGCGCGTTACCGCCCCGCTGTTTGTTTTGAACGGCAGCGGCCTGAACGATGATCTGAACGGCGTGGAGCGCCCCGTCAGCTTTGATGTACCCTGCCTGGATGAGCGCGCTGAGGTTGTGCACAGCCTGGCCAAATGGAAGCGCTATGCCCTTGCTGAGTATGGGTTCCGCCCCGGCCAGGGCCTTGTGACCGACATGAACGCCATCCGCCGCGACGAAGAGCTTGACAACCTGCACAGCATTTATGTAGACCAGTGGGACTGGGAGAAGGTCATCACCGCGAAGGACCGCACCCTGCCCTTTTTGCAGGAAACCGTGCGCGATATTGTGGATGCCGTTTGCTCCACTGCGGACGAGCTGCGCTGGAAGTTCCCGGAGCTGAAAGCCATCCGCCTGACCCGTGAGCCGACCTTTATCACCACCCAGGAGCTGGAAGACCTGTACCCCGACTTGACCCCCAAAGAGCGCGAAAACGCCTTTACCCGCGCCCATGGCACCGTCTGCATCATGCAGATCGGCGGCCAGCTGAAAAGCGGCATCCGCCACGATGGCCGTGCCCCTGACTATGATGACTGGACGCTGAACTGCGATATTCTGTTCTGGCACAAAGCGCTGGGCTGTGCACTGGAGCTTTCCAGCATGGGCATCCGTGTGGACCCGGCCGCCATGACCCGCCAGCTGGAAGCCGCAGGCTGCCCGGAGCGTGCGGAACTGCCGTTCCACAAAATGCTGCTGGAAGGCAAGCTGCCCCTGACGATGGGCGGCGGCATTGGCCAGAGCCGCCTCTGCATGTTGCTGCTGGGCAAGGCCCACATCGGCGAAGTGCAGGTCAGCCTGTGGGATGCCGAGACCAAAGCCGTGTGCGAGCGCGCTGGTGTGCAGCTGCTGTAATATTTGCAGTGGGCAACCTTCTTGATGCCCCGGACAAGCTGTTACGGCTTTGGGAGAATAGCCCAAAGTGCTTTGCAGGTCGGCCATCTCCGCCTGAGAGCTGTCCCTGCGGTCCGTGTTGCCCCAAAGGCATCCCCCCTTCTCCAAACGAATCAGTCGCCCAAAATAAAAACGTAATCCCTCGGATTCTATACGATCCGGGGATTTTAACATTTCTGCGGCAAGCCAGGCCCTCTATGGCCAGGAACAAGGGTCTGCCACAAAATCTTCAATTACATCCATCAAATGGATGGGTTCCAGCTGCCCCTGTGTGCACAGCTGCGCCAGGCGCCGTGCCTGTTGGGCATTGGTGCAAATATCTGGGACAAATGCAATCTGCCGCCAGCCATCCGGTGCCCGCTTTTGGGCCGCAATTCCAAAAGCAGTATAGCGGCCAAGGTCACAGCTGAACAGGGCTTGTTCCACCGCAAGATACTGGTAAATCGTCCTCGGCCCCCTTCCACAGCCAAACAGTTTCCCCACCCTACCGCAGTCATCCATTTTTTAACAGTTCTTACAATTCTTGACAAATTATAAAAGTCATACTAAAATAGTGGCATGTTTTGCGGCACATTTCGGAATGCTTCCTGCCGGGGAATCACGTTGCCCCTGGCAGCGGTGGGGGGTCTTTCCTGTTTCCCCATCGCCTTATGGAAACATTATGTGAATTGTAGCAGAGGCTGCCGGAATTAAACCATCAAATCTGAGAAACGCCCTTTTAGGCTTTCCCAGATTTGGGAAATGGAGGAGGTTTATGCAAGAATCTATTGTGGAAACGTTGAAAATATGAAATCCGAACAAAACCTGACCCTGCAGCAAATCTCCAGTGCAAGCGGGGTGCCCCTCAGCACCGTAAACCGCATTTTGAGCGGCCAGACCGAGAATCCCAGCTTCCGTGATGTCGCCGCGATCGTTGCCGCCATGGATGGCTCGCTGGATGCGATCACCGGCCTACAAAAGTTGGAGAGCGAAAACGGCCAGTTGCTGGATTCCAACGTGATGCAGCTGCTGCTTTCCATGCAGAACTATTATGCCAAAACCCTGGACGCCGCCCGTCAGCAGTACATGCGGGAGCTTGAGAACAAAGACAAGCAGTACCGGGATATCCTTACCGATAAAAACCGCTGGCTGCGCCGCATGTTTTTCTGCCTGATCGGCATGCTGGCTGTCATCTCGTTTTTGCTCATCGTTGATTTTATCAACCCCACCATTGGCGTTTTCCATACCTGAGCCATTCGGCGGCCTGCCTTTTGCAAGGCGGCGTTCTTCCCTGTCTATATCTCACTTATCCCTGTTTTATTTTTCGGCACCGGCGGTGTACCTGCTTTCACCGCCGGTGCCTTTTTTTCATTGGCAACACCGCACAATTCCCGCCTTGCGGCTTAAGCACCGCTCCGGCAGCTGCGGCACGGCATCTGCGTTGCCAAAATGCTCGATAAGACATCCAGTATTATCTGCGCTTTTGGCTTGGCATCTGCCGCACCTCGCTCGCCGTATCGGCACTTAGAATTATGCGGTATTGCCCATCCTTTTTGCTCCGCGATGCCTTGACGAAAGCCCTGATTTTTTCGTATAATAAAAAAGGTTGTCGCCCAATAAAAACCTTTGCGGCGGGCGGCGGCAATTCATTGTAATTCATTGGAGGGTATCACGTTTTGAGCTTGAACACTGAAACTTTGAACACGATCCTTGCCCCGTATATCCGCAGCCTGACCGATGGCGAAACCGCAGGAAATAGCGTTTGGGAAGCCATCAACTGCTTTGGCACAAACTGGGATATCGACGCGGTGGATTTTCCTGCCATGTTTGCCCAGGCCACACAGCAGGCCCGTGCCGTGATGGACACGCCCGCCCTGCAGCCCATTGGCGGCATGCAGGCCCTGATGATGCGCCCCACGGAAGTTGAGCTTGTGCGCGAGTGTTTTCGCTGGCTGTTCAATGATGATGACGGTGACCTGAAAAAACGCCAGGGCCGCGTGGAAATGTTTGCCGACCAGGTCAACGGCCGTTTCCGCCGTTGCCTGCCGCGCATGGCCAAGTTCACTCAGACGGCCGGCAGCGCCGCGCTGTACCTGAGCCTGCTGGAGCCGGAGGATAACTACTTCTTTGTTCCCGCCGAAGCCAAAGCCTGGGCCGCCTATTTCGGCTATGACGAAGACTTTGGCACCGGCGCGGCCTTTAGCCTGACCCAATATTACGCCATGTGCGATGACCTGCTGAACGAGCTGCCCAAATACGATGAGCTGACCCGCCTGCACACCGAGCGGCTGAAAAACACCATGCACGGCATCAATGACCAGCTGCATCTGCTGGTGTATGATATCATGCACAGCGCCTATGTAAACGGCTATTACCCCAAGGGCTTTTCCCGCACGGCAACCGCCAAGGAACGCACCAAGGCCGTGAAACAGAAGCCGAGCGCGCCGACCTGTGCATGCAGATCGCCGAAAAGGAGCAGAAATTGCAGGAGCTGCTGGCAAGCCCCACTGCCCTGCCCGACCTGACCGGCTGCGAAGTAACCCACAAGATGTTCGGCGTGGGCAAGGTACTGCCCTCTACGGATCAGTTCCTGGTGATCGACTTTAACGGCCAGCAGAAAAAGTTCAGCACCACCACCTCCATGACCAGCGGCTACCTGACTGCCAGTGACCCCGCCGTGATGGAGCAGATGCAGGACTACCAGGCATACACCAAAGAAAAAGACCAGTTGGAAAAAGAGCTGAAAACTATGAAGAGCAACTTGCTCAATATGGGCTAAGAACTGCTTCTCGTATTTGCCATTCAGTCCATCTCATTTTCCTGAATATACCGCCCCCGGCTCAGGGCTGACCCTGTGCCGGGGGTACTTTTTACCCTTTTGTGCTACAAAATATAGGATTGATACAAAAATATCCCGGCAGTTATAAAACTGCCGGGATATTTTGGAGCTGGCGACAGGAATCGAACCTGCAACCTGCTGATTACAAATCAGCTGCTCTGCCAATTGAGCTACGCCAGCACGGCTAAGAAATCCTTAGGTTGTATCTGAAAAGTCGAAAATATCGTCTTTTTCTACAAACGTAGCCGGATTTTGCGTTAAAGAGCCTTAAATCCTGCTTGTGTTTGCGAAATATCCGTCGTTTTCTTTGTTTTCAGATATACCTTGGGAATACCTAAGTATTCTAGCACATGTTGCGGCACCTTGTCAATGCCGAATTATGGGGCAGTAGCGCTCCGAACGGCGCTTATTCTGCCGCGGCCAGGGCGGCCTGCAGCGCGCAGTAATCTTCCAGCGTCAGCTGCTCCGGGCGCAGGCGGATATCCAACCCGGCGGCCTGCAATGCAACGTTCACTTTAGCTTTGGAGATACCCAGGCCGTTCGCCACGGCATTGGCCGCGGTCTTGCGCCGCTGAGAAAATGCTGCCCGGATCAGGCGGAACAGCCCGGCTTCGTCCCCGTTGGGCGGGGTAACAGGCGGTGTGGTGTGGACATCCAGCTGGATGACCGCGCTGGTCACTTTGGGGGCAGGGTAAAAGCTGCCCGGCTGCACAGTAAACAGCAGCTTGGGTTTGGCGTAATAAGCCACCGCATAGCTGATTGCCCCCGCCTCACGCGTGCCAGGGGCGGCACACAGGCGCTGTGCAGCCTCTTTCTGCACCATGACGGTAATGTTGCGGATGGGCAGTTTTTCTTCCAATAAGCGCATCAGAATGGGGCTGGTGATGTAATACGGCAGATTGGCACAGACGGCAACGGGCTTATCACCAAATTCTTCCGCCAGTAGGGTGCGCAGGTCCACTTCCAGCACATCTTCCAGCACCAGCTTAAAGTTCTCGTACTCGGCCATTGTCTCGGCCAGGATCGGCGGCAGGCGCTTGTCCACTTCGATCGAAACTACCTTATCCGCGCGTTTGCACAGCTGTTCTGTCAGCACACCGATGCCGGGGCCGACTTCCAGCGCACCCCAGCCGGGGCCAATGCCGGCGGCTTCCGCAATGCGGGGGCAGATGCCGGGGTTGATGATAAAGTTTTGGCCGAACCCCTTGGAAAGTGCAAAGTCGTGCCGTGCGCACACATCACGAATGGTGGAAAGGTCCGTCAGGTTTGGCATGGGGCTGGCACTCCGTTTCTTCTTATACTGTGTTTAGGGCAATACCGCATAATTCTAAGTGCCGATACGGCGAGCGAGGTGCGGCAGCTGCTAAGCCAAAAGCGCAGATAATACTGGATGCTGCAAAGGTGAGCGCCGCCAGTGGCGGAAACAGCGAACCGAAGCAGGGGCAGCGGTCGCAGAGTGCGAGGGGCTTTTGCCCCCGAAGCACGATGCGGGTACCGCAACCCGAAATTATCGAGCATTTTGGCAACGCAGATGCCGTGCCGCAGCTGCCGGAGCGGTGCTTAGCCGCAAGGCGGGAATTGTGCGGTGTTGCCTTAGGGTATATCTCAGGCTGGGTCTCCCCTGCCCGCTTACTGGCCATTGGCGCCGGAAATGGCATTGATAGCCTTGGCGATCTGGGGGTCGTTATCGACAGTAAAGTCGTAATAGCTGCTCTGTTCATCGTTGGTCAGGCTGGCGTCCACATCCGGGGTCAGGCCGGTGCCGTTCCAGTTTTTGCCCTCGTTATCCAGCAGAATGCCCACGGTGATTACCACCGCGCTGCCGTCCGAAAGGCTCTGCGGGTCGCTGAGCAGAACACCTTTGCCCGCCGTGGTGCTGCCCACGATGGTGGCCCCGGCCATTTACGCAGAGCGTTGGCAAACAGCTCCGCACCGGATGCCGTGCTGCCGTTGACCAGGCAGACCATGGGCAGGGTGATCTCGTTTTCGTCAGACATACGCAGGTCTATCACATTGCCGCCCTTATCCTGGCTCTGGGCAATCAGACCGGAGGGCACGCAGTAATCTGTGGCAACAAGGGCAGCGTTCAGGTTTTCGCCGCTGTTATCGCGCAGGTCAAAAATCAGCGAGGTAGCCCCTGGTTGGTCAGACTGTTGACAGCATTGCGGAATTCCACCGCCGTGCCTGAGGTAAAGGAATCAACGCGCAGGTAGCCAACGCCGTTATCCATCAGGCGCACCGTGCTGATGCTGGGGGTGGTATAGTTGGCGTGGATAATTTCAAAGCTCTGCTCTTCCCGCAGGGGAGTCAGGTATTTGATGTTGACGGTGCTGCCTTCCTCCCCCAACAGGGCGGAGGTCATGGTGGCGGTATCGCTCATGCTGCGGGTACTGGTATCGCCGATAGCGGTGATAAAGCCGCCGACTTCCAGACCAACGTTGGTAGCGGGGGTGTTATCATACACACGGATGATGCGCGCATAGCCGGAGGACGGATCCTTGACAACGGAAACGCCAATGCCCATCAGGCGGCCATTGGCAAGGCCGACTCTTTCACTGTAGGCCTTGGCGGAATAATAGCGGGCGTACCCGTCGCTGATGCCCAGCATATAGCCGGATGCAATGGTATCGTTCAGCGTATCATCGTTGATATCAAAGTACTCATTTGCGCGCACATAGCGGTCCACTTCGGACAGCTTGTTATACATGCGCTCCTTGTTTTTTAACACTGGAAACCGTATTGTTGAACATGTTCATGGATACGGTCATGGTCATGGAAAAGGTCACGGCCATTGCAATCAGCGTGACGGTTGCGGCCACACCAAGACTGACTTTTTTTGCTCATAGCGAAAATGTGCTCCCTTGCGTAAAAGTTGTGCGTTGCTGCCGGATCAAAGCAGTGCCATAAACGCCGTTGCGGCAAGGCTTGCCACCATCAAGACGGCGATCACCAGGCAGACAATGCGCACAACAAGCTTATGTTTTTGCTGGTTCATCGAAATTGATCTCCTTCAGGCTGTCAGGCCTAAGGCATAACTGAAAATAAAGTGTCGGCTGGCGCTTTTTCAGCTACACCATAACATTAGTGCGGAACATAGTTCAGCGGGTTGGTGCGCGCACCGTTCACACGCAGTTCCAGGTGCAGGTGGTTGCCGGTGGAGTTGCCGGTGGTGCCAACATGGCCGATGACATCCCCCTGCGAAACGTTCTGGCCCACACTGACCGGCGGGGTGCTGTTCATGTGGGCGTACAGGGTAGCATAGGTGTTGCCCTGGTCGTCGGTGCCGTGGTAAATCATGACGTAGTTGCCATAGCTGTAGTGCCAGCCGGACACGGTGACAACGCCGCTTGCCACAGCGCGGATGTTGGTGCCGCCGGGCGCGGCAAAGTCAACGCCCTTGTGGCCGCCGCTGCCATACTGGCAGGAGATATACTTATAGCTCGGCAGCGGGCAGATAAAGTTCAGCGAGCAGCTGATGGGCGCATTGGCGTAGTTCCTTTGGGTCTGGGCAATCAGAGATTTCAGGTAAGCGTCATATTCATCAGCAGCCTTATCGAACTCTGCCTGTTTATCACTCTTGGCTTCTTCCAGAGCCTGCTCCTGCGCTGCGGCAGCGGAGATGCTGGCATCCTGGGCCTGAATGTTGCTGGCCAGCTCCTGGGTTTTGCTGTCCGGCTGGCTTTTCTGGTTCTGCAGCTCTTCTTCGTCCGCTTCCAGCGATGCCTTCGCTTCTTCCAGCTGGGTGCGCTCGTTGGTCAGCTCAATGCCCTGCTGTTCCAGATCCTCGCAGGCCTGGGTGTTGGCATCCGAAATATCCTGCAGCACCTGGTCAAAGGTCAGCAGCTGATAAATGTTTTCCGCCGTGGAAAGCAGCGCAATACCGCCGCCCTGGTCCAGCATCTGCATACTAACGACCTGCTCTTTATATTTTGCCCAGCGGTCATCGTATTCTGCCTGCTTCTGGTCAATTTCAGCCTGCTTATCGGTGATCTGCTGTTCTTTTTTCCACGATCTGTGCGCTGATATCATCAATTTGGTCATTCAGCGCATTGATCTGGCCCTTGATGGTGTTTTTCTCCTGCACAAGCAGCTGTTTTTGCTGCTCGGCTTCGGCTTTATCGCTGGCAACGTCTTTCAGCTGCTGGCGGATCTGGTCCAGTTCCGACTGCAGCTCGTTCTTTTTGTTTTCCAGCTCTTTTTTGCTTATCATCGGCATGGGCCGGCATGGCAGCATTCAGGCACAGCGCCGCGGCAACCACGGCAGCCATCAGCGCAGCCCCTGCGCGCCGCACATTGCGGCGGATGGCAATGGACATTTTCAACTTTCCCCCTTGGTGGGATGCGGGTAAAACGGGTTTTGGCGGTTCAAAAAGCTCAAGGCAAGCGCCGGGTGCTCAGACCTGCAGATGTTTGCGGATGCTGGTTGCAGTGCCAATGCCGCACAGCACAAAGCCAAACAGCATAAAGCCCAGCACAACATAATACCACAGGTCCTGCAGCGGCAGCAGTGTGCCGCCAAACATTGTCGTCAGGTTGGTGGGGTTCTTGCCGTACCATTCATACACGGCATAGTATCCACCGCACACAATGGCGGAAGCGATCAGCGCGGAGATCAGGCCGGAGGTAACACCCTCCACAAAGAACGGGAACCGGATAAAGCCGTTGGTTGCACCAACCAGCTTCATAATGCCAATCTCCTTGCGGCGGTTGAACACGGTAATTTTGATGGTGTTGCTGATGACCACCACGCTGACGATGGCCAGCACGATGACCAGGCCATAGCAGACATAAGTAACCGCCTTTTGCAGCGAAACAAACAGATCTGACATGGCCTGCGGCGAGTTGACCGCGCGCACGCCGTCCACACTCTGTAATGCTGCGGCCACGCTGGAGATGTTGGCCGGTTCATCGGCACGCACCACATAGTTGGCCAGCAGCGGGTTATCGTTCTGGAACATCTCTTTCAGGTTGGTGTAGCCTTCCAGGCGCTGGCTGTACTTGTCCAGCATCTGGTCTTTGGAGATGAACTCCACCCCGGCCACATGCGGAATGCTGCGGATGGCTTCCTCCACGGCGGCGGTATCAGCGTCATCATTGATGAACGCAACCGTTTCGTTCTGCTCACCGATATAGGCCACCATGCAACCAATATTAGCGCCGAACAAAAATGCTGCGCCAACTAAAATCATACAGACGATCAACACGCCCATAGAGGCAAGCGTCATCATTTTGTTTGCCTTGAGGTTATGCAGGCCCTGCCCCACGAGGTAGGTAAAACTGGAAAAAAACGCATGGTCTACCCCTCCTTAATCCTCATACTCGTATTCATCATCGTTCTGGCGGGCAGCAAGCCATTCTTCGTACTCCTGCGCCACTTCGGGGTGGGCGGTATCAGATGCCACATGCCCGTTGGCCAGCGTGATGATTCGGTTGTTATACTTGGCGGCCAGCTTGTGCACCAGCTCATGCTCATGGGTAACAACCACAACGGTGATATGCACTTTATTGATGGCCTCGAACAGCTGCATGATATCCATGCTCATTTCGGGGTCAATGTTGCCGGTAGGCTCGTCCGCAATGATCAGCTTGGGGCCATGGGCCAGGGGCGCGGGCCACGGCAACGCGCTGCTGCTCGCCGCCGGAAAGCTCATCCGGCAGGCGGTCCATCTTATCCTCCAGGCCAACCAGGCTGAGGGCGAACGGTACACGGTTCTTGATGGTTTTGTTATTGATGTTGGTCACGCGCATGGCAAAAGCCACGTTCTCGTACACCGTCATGGTGGGGATCAGGCGGAAATCCTGGAACACCGCACCCATCTGGCGGCGCAGATAAGGCACCTTGCGGCGCTTGATGGTGGTCAGGTCCTGATCGTTGATATAAATTTTGCCCTCGGTGGGCTTTTTCTTCCATCTGGATCAGTTTGAGGAATGTGGATTTGCCCGCGCCGGAATGGCCCAGGATAAAAACGAATTCCCCTTCATCAATGTGGATGTTGATATCTTCCAACGCCACATTTTCATCATTTTGGGTTTCATATACTTTGGTAACATGTTCAAAATCGATCATGAATGGCGCTCCTAAAGCAATACAGCACTTCCCGGCCATGGCGTGCAAAATGGTACACTACACCCCAGGGCAAAACGATACATTTAATAATGTACCATAGGAAGCCCGCCCCGTCAAGATTCCGTGCAGCGGGTGCCTTGTGGAATATATCGCATTTTCGTCAATTTTGTGTTTTTGGGCAATTTGTGGAAACTTTGTAAATTTTACGGCCTGTGCGGGCTGTGTATGGCTATAGACTTGCCTTTATGCTTATTCATCCGCCCCTTTTTTCGTTCTCCCCTCTCCTGCATTCCACTTATCCGCTCATCTTCTCTTCCAGCAAACCTGCAACAAAAAACGCGCCCACCAAGCAGGGGGGCGCGGAAAAAAGCGCTTATAGGATATTTTAGTAACGGGCAGGGTCAGAGGAAAGATACTTTTTGACCATCAAGGCCACCTTAAAGACAATGGCATCCTCAAATTCGCGCAGATCCAGGCCGGTAATCTTCTTGATCTTCTCCAGGCGGTAGACCAGCGTGTTGCGGTGCACAAACAGACCGCGGCTCGTCTCGGAAACGTTCAGGTTGTTCTCAAAAAAAGCGCTGGATGGTGAACAGCGTTTCCGAGTCCAGCGAATCAATGCTCTCCTGCTTGAATACTTCGCGCAGGAATGCTTCGCACAGGGTGGTAGGCAGCTGATAAATCAGGCGGGCAATGCCCAGGTGATCATAGCTGATGACCTGCTTTTCGGTATCAAATACCTTACCAACTTCCATGGCAATCTGCGCCTCCTTAAAGGAGGAGGCCAGATCCTTGATGTTGCTGATGGGGGTGCCGATGCCGACAACTGCCTTGATATAATGTTCGCCCTGCAGGGTATCCACAATGGAAGCTGCCAGCTTTTCCATATCGCGGGTATTGTTATCAGGGCGGATTTCTTTCACCAGCACGGTATCTGTTTCGCTGATGTTGAACACGAAGTCTTTCTGTTTATCCGGGAACAGGCTGCTGACCACATCATAAGCGGAAATATCATTGCCGGAGGTAACGCGGATCAACAGAACCACGCGCTGCACATCCGAAACAAAGTGCAGTTCCCGCGCTTTGGCGTAAATATCACCGGGCAGGATATTATCCAGCACCACATTCTTGATGAAATTGGTTTTATCAAACTTTTCATCGTGGTACTGCTTGATGCTCTGCAGGCTGATGGACAGCAGCGAAGCAAACTGGGCGGCAGTGGGATCGTTGCCTTCCACAAACACAGCATAATCGTTATGTTTTGCGTTGGAGAACTGGTGGTAGGCATAACCGTCCTTTTTCAAAGGCATCCCCGGCCGTCAGGCGGGCAACAGCAAAGCCTTCCCGCATTTCGCCGATCTGCCCCAGCTCGGAGCAGGCGATGACGGCTCCCGTTTCGTCCACCACGCCTACCACGCGGTCGATCGCGTCCTTCATCTGGTAGACCACGTTCTGGAATACCCTGTTTGCCATAATACTGCCTCTCCTTCATGTTTATATGCAAATTGACAATGGCCGAACAGAAGCTCCCATCGGCTCATTGCTGTTATTTTGACACAAATAGATTTAACTACAATGTATATTTTACACAATCAGGGTGACTTTTGCAACATATTTCAACGAAAAACTCAATATTTTCTTGGTTAATTTGGATTTTTAGCAAAATATGTTGGTTTTGCAGTGGTTTTCCATTTGGTCAAATTGCCAAAGCGGGGATTATTTCTGCTTTTTTTGGCTGTTTTCGGCCTGCTGCATGGTGCCGGTACCGCCTTCTACCACGCCGCGGCGCTGGAACACATAAGTAATGCTATGCAAAAAGATTTTTTGCATCGTTCAGGAAAGTGATGTCAGCGGCATACTCACCGTCATAGCGGGCTTTCACATCAATCGGCAGCTCATCGCGGCCATTGATCTGGGCCAGACCGGTCAGACCGGGGCGGATGTCATTGGCGTGCACAGCATCGCGCGCGGCGATCAGGTCATACTGATTATACAGCGCCGGGCGCGGGCCGATGATGGACATCTGCCCTGCCACAATGTTATAGATCTGCGGCAGCTCATCCAGGCTGGTGCGGCGCAGGAACGCCCCACTTTTGGTGATATAGCTGTCTGCGTTTTTCAGCAGGTGGGGTGGGCACATCGTGGGGGTATCCCCGCGCATGGTGCGGAACTTTAAGATATTAAAGCATTTTTTTGCCGCGGCCAACCCGGCGCTGCTTAAAGAACACCGGTCCCGGCGAATCTTTTTTGATCCACAGGGCAATAATTCCCATTGGGATTGCCAGCACCACACAGGCTGCCAGCGACAAAATCAGGTCAAGCAAACGCTTGATGCAGGATTCATACATAAGTCAAGCCTCCTTGGGGAAGGTTTTGCGCCCGCAGGCCCCGGCCAGGCCGCCGTCATTGGGCGTTTTGCTGGGTGGAATGCTGTTCGTCCAGCGCCTTTTGCAGCTCTTCCTTATCAATGGTTTCAGTGTTGCCATGGGCGGCGCTTACGGTGTGGTCCTCGTTCACCACGCGGTTAGGGTGATAAGTGCCCACCATGCGCTGCAGGCTGAGCACCACGCCCTCGTCATTATGCTCCGCATCGTGACGCAGGTTCTGCAGTTCCTCATAGAATGCCGCCAGGTCAATCTGCATGGGCGGAGCAATAAAGATTTTATCGTGGGCGGTTTTGGTCATGCGGTCCTGCTCGGAATCCAGCATCAGCTCCTCGTACAGCTTTTCGCCGGGGCGCAGGCCCGTTACCTTGATTTCCATGTTTACGTTCGGCTCATAACCATAGAACCGGATCAGCCGGGTGGCCAGGTCCATGATTTTGACCGGCTCACCCATATCCAGCACATAGATGCTGCCGCTCTGGGCCAGACCGCCGGCCTGCAGCACCAGCTGGGCAGCTTCCGGGATCGTCATAAAGTAGCGCACGATGTCCGGGTGGGTGATGGTAACGGGGCCGCCGTTCTTGATCTGCTCTTCAAACAGCGGGATCACGCTGCCATGGCTGCCCAACACATTGCCAAAGCGCACGGCCATGCACTTCATGGAAGTGTTCTTAGCAAAGGTCTGGATCAGCATTTCGCAGATGCGTTTGGTGCAGCCCATAACATTGGTAGGATTGACCGCCTTATCGGTCGAAAGCTGCACAAAGCGCTCCACCCCATGCTCCGCCGCGCTGGTCAGCAGGTTTTTGGTGCCGAACACGTTGTTTTTAACGGCTTCCGCCGGGCTTACTTCCATCAGCGGCACATGCTTGTGGGCGCCCGCATGGAACACAACGGATGGATGATAGGTTTCAAACACTTCATCCAGACGCTTGATATCGCGGATGGAGCCGATCAGCGTGACAACGTTGATATCTGCACCGTATTTATTGCGCAGCTCCATTTCCAGCTCATAGGCGCAGTTTTCGTAAATATCGAAAATCAACAGCTGGCGCGGGCGGTAGCGCATGATCTGGCGGCACAGCTCACTGCCGATGGAGCCGCCGCCGCCCGTGACCAGAACCACCTTGTCATGCAGGTATTCCGAGATCTGGGCGCTGTTCAGCTGCACTTCATCGCGGGAAAGAAAGTCCGAGGTGTTCAGTTCACGCAGACCTGCCACCACCGGCTTGCCGTTGGCATCCACCGCCTGCGGGTCAGACAGCATCCGCACGCGGCAATGGGTGGAGTTGCACAAGTTGATCACTTCGTTCAGGCGCTCGCCTTTCAGCGTGGTGATGGCGATGATGATCTCCACAATATGGTACTTGCGCACCAATTCCGGGATATCCGAAATGGTGCCGCGCACCGGCACGCCCTGCACGCGCAGGCCTTTTTGGTCAGGTCGTCATCCACGATCACGACCGGGTTGCCAAAGCTGGAGTTTTTGCTTTTGCACAGGTTGACTGCCCAGGCACCGGCGTTGCCAGCGCCGACGATCAGCAGCGGGGTTGCATCCCGCGGGGCGGCGTTGCTTTTTTGTTTGGCGCGGTTATCCTTGCGCAGGCGGGTAGCGGTGCGCACAAAGCGCCACAAAAAGCGCACTCCCGCAATGGCTGCCGTGTTGAACACTGCGCCCAGAATCAGCACCGTACCGCTGATGGGGCGGGTGCGGAAGATCAGATCAAACAGCAGGATAAAACCCGTTGCCAGGCCGGATAGACAGGTCAGGCGGGCAAGGTCCCGCATGCCGGCGTACTCCCCACATGATCTCATACAGTCCGCCAAACCAGAACACGACCATATAAATAACCAGCACATACGGCAGCATGGGAGCCATGGCACGGATCACTTCGGCCCGCAGCACCGCGGCGGGCACAATGGAATCCTCACCGTCAAACCGCAGCAGAATTGCCAGATAATAACAAAACACAATCAGCCCGCAGTCCAGCAGCATTAACAAAATGCGGCGCGGCAAGCCGTTGATGAGTTGCCTGTTTTTCTGTTTCATTGCACTATCTTCCTGTTTCTTCAATAATGTCGCAGCCGGCTGTCCCCTGCACAGCTGCCGCGCAGCGCCGCCGCCCGCGGCCGTTCCTTCCAAAACCAAGGCGCAGCGGGCATTTTTCTATTTTCTCAAATCTTGTTTGATTTGTGGCAATACCGCATAATTCTAAGTGCCGATACGGCGAGCGAGGTGCGGCAGCTGCTAAGCCAAAAGCGCAGATAATACTGGATGCTGCAAAGGTGAGCGCCGCCAGTGGCGGAAACAGCGAACCGAAGCAGGGGCAGCGGTCGCAGAGTGCGAGGGGCTTTGTCCCCGAAGCACGATGCGGGTACCGCAACCCGACATTATCGAGTATTTTGTCAACGCAGATGCCGTGCCGCAGCCGCCGGAGCGGTGCTTGAGCCGTAAGGCGGGAATTGTGCGGTATTGCCTTGTGTTCTATGACTTATAATTTGATAATCAAAGTAAAAAGCAAAAGTAATTATCAGAACATCTTGCAGCATTATGGGCAAAGCAAGTTATTCTACCACATTTTCGCCACTCCGGGCAACTGTATTTGCATAATTTCTGTTATTATAACAGAAATTTACTCCGTTTGTCCTGCTTCCGGCAGGGCAAACGGAGTAAAAAGTGCACAAAATGCAGCGTTTATTTTTGTCAGGCCAGCAGCATTGCTTCAACTGACGCAAGATTTATTCAACCGTAACGCTCTTGGCAAGGTTGCGGGGTTTATCCACATCCAGGCCCTTGGCGCAGCTGACATAGTATGCCAGCAGCTGCAGCGGCACCACCGAAAGGCTGGTGGCAAAGTGCGGGTCTGTTTTGGGCACATATACGGTAAAGTTGGCGGTATCTTCAATGCTGTAGTTGCCGTAAGTGGTCAGGCCCATGATATAAGCGCCGCGGCTCTTGGCTTCCACCAGGTTAGATACCATCTTCTCGTACAGGTCCGGCTGGGTCAGCACACCCACCACCAACATGTTCTTCTCGATCAGGGGAGATCGGGCCGTGCTTCATCTCGCCCGCAGCGAAAGCCTCCGAGTGGATATAGCTGATTTCCTTGAACTTCAGGCTCGCCTTCCAGCGCCACGGCGTAATCCAGCCCGCGGCCGATGAAGAAAGCGTCCTTTGCGGAAGCATACTTGGAAGCAAACCACTGGATGCGCTCATTATCCGTCAGCGTCTTGGCGATCTTATCCGGCAGGATCTGCAGCTCGGCCACCAGCTCGGCGTATTTTTCTTCCTCAATCTTGCCGCGCACACGGGCAAATTCGACCGCCAGCAGGTAGCAGGCCGCCAGTTGGGTGCTGTATGCCTTGGTGGTGGCAACGGCAATTTCCGGCCCGGCCCAGGTGTACAGGGGGTTGCATCGGCCTCACGCGCAATGGAGGAGCCCACCACGTTCACAATGCCGATGGTGCGCACGCCGCGCTCCTTACATTCGCGCAGGGCAGCCAGGGTATCGGCGGTTTCGCCGCTCTGGCTGATAATGACCGCCATGGAATCCGGCTCCAGCACGGGGTCACGGTAGCGGAACTCGCTGGCCACATCCACTTCCACCGGCAGGCGGGCCAGGCTTTCAAACACATAGCGTGCCGCAACGCCCACATGGTAGGCGGAGCCGCAGCCAATGATATAGATGCGGCGCACATTTTTGATGGCTTCTTCATCCAGGCCCAGCTCGCTCAGATCAATGCGGCCATCCTTGATGCGGGGGCTGAGGGTATCCCGCACAGCGGTGGGCTGTTCGTGGATCTCCTTCATCATAAAGTGCTCGTAACCGCCTTTTTCGGCGGCTTCGGCATCCCACTCGATGGTGCTGGCTTCTTTTTCAACTGGTTCTTTATCAATGTTGAAAAACTCAATACTGTCCGGGGTCAGGCGGGCGATTTCCAGGTTATCAATGTAATACACCGTGCGGGTATATTTCAGCAGAGCCGGAACGTCCGATGCGATCAGGCTGCCGTTTTCGGCCTTGCCGACAATCAACGGGCTGTCTTTCCGCACTGCGTATACCACGCCGGGCTGGTCTGCAAACAGGATGCCCAGCGCATAAGAACCACGCACATGCATCATCATGCGGGTGATGGCATCCAGGCTGTCCCCCGCTGAAACGCCGGTGTAGTAATAGTCCAGCAGCTGGGCCACTACCTCGGTATCCGTCTGGGATGCAAAAAGTAAAGCCCTTGTTGATCAGGCGGGTTTTCAGTTCCTGGTAATTTTCAATAATGCCGTTATGCACAACTGCAATTTTCTGGTCGCGGCTGTAATGCGGGTGTGCGTTCACCACGCTGGGTTCGCCGTGGGTTGCCCAGCGGGTATGCCCGATGCCGCAACTGCCCTGCACGGCTTTGCCTTCATCGGTCATTTCGCTCAGCACGCGCAGGCGTCCCTTGGCCTTGACCACTTCAATTTTGCCGGCGGCGTTCTGCACAGCAAGGCCGGCAGAATCATACCCGCGGTATTCCAGCTTAGAAAGCCCATCCAGCAGGATCGGTGCAGCCTGTGCGCTGCCGGTAAAGCCTACAATTCCACACATACATTTGGCCCCCTTGGTTGATGGATTGGGTGTATTTCATGTTATTTTACGTTCGGTTTGTTTGTAGGCAACACCGCACAATTCTAAGTGCCGATACGGCGAGCGAGGTGCGGCAGCTGCTAAGCCAAAAGCGCAGATAATACTGGATGCTGCAAAGGTGAGCGCCGCCAGTGGCGGATGCAGCGAACCGAAGCAGGGGCAGCGGTCGCAGAGTGCGAGGGGCTTTTGCCCCGAAGCACGATGCGGGTACCGCAACCCGACATTATCGAGCATTTTGGCAACGCAGATGCCGTGCCGCAGCTGCCGGAGCGGTGCTTAAGCCGCAAGGCGGGAATTGTGCGGTGTTGCCTTTAATTTGTAAACGGCTCGGTATTTTTGTTGCAGCCCGGCCAACATGAGGTAGGCGAACAATATTTATTAAGTATATGCTATTTGCCGCAATAAGTCTACCCCCTACATAACAATATGACAAAGATTGTGCATGAATTTTGTGGGATATGTATATGTTTCAGCGGCGTATGGGGCGGCGGGCTGCGTTTTGGGGAGGAGAGCTGTTTGTGCATCGCTGCGCGATTGCGCGGCATAGCCTGCTAGTGGTGGGGCAGGGGTTGCGGGCCCCAACCATTCGCCGCCTGTTCGGCGGCGGGAGGGGGCAGAGGAACAGCCTCGCTCAGCGCTCCGGCTGTTTTTTTGCATCGCGCTTTGCGCGATTGCGCGGCATAGCCTGCTAGTGGTGGGGCAGGGTTGCGGGCTCCAACCATTCGCCGCCTGTTCGGCGGCGTGAGGACAGAGGAACAGCCTCGCTCAGCGCTCCGGCTGTTTTTTGCATCGCGCTTTGCGCGATTGCACGGCATAGCCGCGCAGGCAAAAAAAAAACGGCAGCCGTCAAGGGCAACGGCTGCCGGGCGCCATGCTCCCTTTCCGGTTTCTTACACCATAAGACTCCCCTGCGGGAAGTATTTGCGCAAGAAATATCATACCATGGTTTTGCCCGTTACGCAAGTATAAAAAGCAAGGATAGGCCCGATCGGCGCTCATTTCCCCCTTTTTCCTGAATATTCTTAAGTTTTCATGTAGTATTTTCATCGTTTGTTAAGTCGTTTTTTCATTTTCTGCTTCAACATCCTATTCAAAAATTGCGGCTCCGGCCACTGCTGTGTGCCCTGCAGCGTGAAATTCACAAAAAATTCAGACAGCATCTCTTCCTTATTGCCCCAATAATATGTTACACTATTATCATATTAAGATTGAGTTAAGATTGGAGGCTATCCGTGTGCTACGTTCCCGCTTACAATTACGGGAAAAGCTGAAAGAAAAACTGGTGGAAGCACTGCAGGCTGTTTTGCCTATTGTTGCTATCGTGCTGGTTCTCAGTTTTTTCATCGCACCCCTATCCCCCAGTGTGCTGCTGTGTTTTCTGCTTGGGGCGGTCATGATTATTTTTGGCATGATGTTCTTTACCCTTGGCGCCGAGATGAGCATGACCCCCATGGGCGAACGGGTTGGTTCCGCCATGACCCAAAAGCCGCAGCTTGCCCAAAATGATTGTGATCGGCTTTATTCTCGGTTTCATCATTACCATATCGGAGCCGGATTTACAGGTACTGGCCAACCAGGTGCCGTCGGTGCCCAATCTGGTGTTGATCCTTTCGGTTGCCGCCGGTGTGGGGGCTTTCCTTGTTATCGCGCTGCTGCGTATGCTGTTCAGTATGGCGCTGCCGCCGCTGCTGGTAACACTGTACGCCATTGTATTTGTGCTGGCCGCCTTTGTTCCCAAAGATTTCCTTGCTGTGGCGTTTGACTCTGGCGGCGTGACCACCGGGCCCATGACGGTACCGTTCATCATGGCGCTCGGCGTGGGCATTTCCGCAATCCGCAGTGACCGCCACGCCGCGGATGACTCCTTTGGCCTGGTTGCCCTGTGTTCCATCGGTCCCATCCTGGCCGTGCTGATTTTGGGCATCGCCTACAGCCCCGGCGAAAGCAGCTACACCGCCGCGTTCCTGCCGGATATTCAGGACTCGGTGGAGCTGTGGGACCTCTTCATGGTGGGGCGCCCGCTTATTTTAAAGAGATCGCGCTTTCGCTTTTGCCCATCATGGTCTTTTTGGCGTTTATCAGTTTGCCGTCCTGCACATGAGCCGCAAAGCGCTGGGCAAAATTCTGGTCGGCCTGTTTTATACTTATATCGGGCTGGTTCTGTTTTTTTGACCGGTGCTAATGTGGGCTTTATGCCTGCCGGCAACTATCTGGGCCAGGTTCTGGCTGCCCTGCCCTACCGCTGGGTACTGATCCCCCTTGGTATGCTGATTGGCTATTTCATCGTCAAGGCCGAGCCCGCCGTGTATGTGCTGAACAAGCAGGTGGAGGAAGTGACCGATGGTTCCATTTCCGCCAAGGCAATGGGGACCAGCCTTTCCATTGGCGTAGCCCTCTCCGTTGGGTTGGCCATGCTGCGGGTGCTGACCGGCATTTCCATCTTGTGGATGCTGGTACCGGGTTACGGCATCGCCATCGGGCTTTCTTTCTTCGTTCCCAAAATTTTTACCGCCATCGCGTTTGACTCCGGCGGCGTGGCTTCCGGCCCCATGACGGCAACGTTTCTTCTGCCGCTGGCCCAGGGTGCCTGCCTGGCTGTGGGCGGCAACATTGTAACGGATGCGTTTGGCGTGGTGGCCATGGTTGCCATGACCCCGCTGATTACTATCCAGATTCTTGGCATGACTTACCAGCTCAAGCAGCGCCATGCTTCCCGCACGCAGCAGGCTTATGTGGATGCCTTTGCCAGCCTGCCCGAAGACGCTATTATTGAGCTGTAACGGAGGGATGTTTGAATGAGCCAGCTTTCCTGGATGATTACCATTACTGACCGCAAAAAGCGCCGGATTTTGTGGCGCTGTACCAGCAACAGAACATACATGTAAGCCTGACCACTGTTGGAGCCGGAACCGCCGTGAGCGAAACGCTGAACTATCTTGGGCTGGAGCGCACCGAAAAAGCCGTAATTTTTACCACCGTTACCGATTCCCGCTGGAAAGCGGTAAAGCGGCAGCTGGAGCACACGATGAACATTGATGTACCCGGCACCGGCATTGCGTTTACCATCCCTGTCAGCAGCATTGGCGGCAAGCGTGCGCTGCAATTTTTGACCGAAGACCAGGATTTCCAGATTGGGGAGGAAACCACCTTGAAAGATACCAAGTACGAGCTGTTGATTGTGATTGCCAACCAGGGATACAGCGGCCTGATTATGGATGCGGCCCGCAGCGAAAACGCGGGCGGCGGAACCGTCATCCACGCCAAGGGTACCGGGATGGAACGTGCCGAGCAGTTTTTGGGCGTTTCTCTCGCTGCCGAAAAGGAGATGGTGCTGATCGTGATCAAGCGCGAGGATAAGAAGCGCATCATGCGCGCCATCATGGATCAGGCGGGCACCGCCAGCAAGGCACGGTCGGTCATCCTTTCCCTGCCCGTCACCTCCACCGCCGGCCTGCGCCTGTTGGAAGACGAAGAGCCGGAAGCGGGGATTGAGGAATAAACAAAGTCTTTTGTAATAAGTCTTTTTGCCCTATTATTACGGTGTTATTTTTCTAACTTTTTATAATCCATCATTAAACGAACGGCATGTTCCCTTGTACACCAGCTGTGATGCAGGAGGAACATGCCGTTTGTGTTGTGTTTTTAAATTGCAGAATTTTTAGGAAAAAATTGCTTATTTGTTGAAAGTGCTATTTTGTGGGGCTGTGCCGGATATTTTGCTTTGAAGTATAATACAAGGCAGCGGGCGGGTGCCAAATTTATGCCCATTACCAAATTGGAGTTAGCTCCACATCACGGGGATTTTGCAGGAATGTGTATGCTTTACCACACACATCAAAAAGCGCGGTAGGGCGGGGTTACCCGACCCCGCCGAAAGCCTTGCCCTATTGCACATGTAAATACACTGCCCCATTTGTAGGGGGCGGCGTTCCCTGTCAAGCCCGGATGGACGCAGAAAAATATTGCGCATTTGTTGGCAATTACGTGGTAGGGCGGCCATCTCCGGCCCAAAAGCTGCCTGCGGCGGTTGGCCTCCGAAACGCGCCTGCGGGCGCAGAGCCCTCTGGCCGCCGGATAGGCTTTGCCATAAATCCCGTTGAGCCATATATGACAAGGTCCCGGAACGGTCAAGACCGTTCCCTACAGAACATTGCATAATTGGGAATAACCATTAAAACTTTATGTAGGGCGGGATGCCCTCATCCCGCCGAGGAAGCGGCCCCCTTATTGCTCAATAAGCCTTTTATTTTCCAACTGTTTCCAGCCGAACCACCGGCCACCCCAGCAGATCGGCGGCGTGTTCGTCGTGGGTCACCAGCACGGTATCCCGCCTGGCGCCAGCCGCACCACCGCGGCAGCGGCGTGGCTGACCAGCTCCGGGTCCATGCCGGTAAAGGGTTCGTCCAGCAGCAGGGTCTGCACGGGCTGGCACAGCAGCGCCCGCAGCAGCGCCGTGCGCCGCTGCTGCCCGCCGGAAAGCCGTGCCACTGGCAGGGGTCAGTTCCGCCTGCGTAAAGCCGAGGGTCTGCAATTCCGCTTGTGCCTGCGCTGGGTTCACCCCGCCCACCAGGCAGATATTGCCCACCGCAGTCAGCTGGGGGCAAAGGCGGCTTTCCTGAAAGACCGCACCAATATTTCCCACGCCCTGCACGGTGCCGGAATCCGGTGTTTCCAGCCCCATCAGGATACGTAGCAGGGTGGTTTTTCCGCAGCCGGAGGGTCCCATCAGCACCAGCGGACCGTTTACCGTCAGGTTCAGATTCCACAAAACCGGAATGCTGCCAAAGGCTTTGTTCAGGTGTTTTACCTTGATCATCCTTCCACCTCCCCGCAAAGGGCACGCTTGGCGCGGCGTAGCGCCCAGGCCGCCAGCGTGCTGAGCGTGGCCGACAGCAGCACGATCACCAGCGTCCAGGCGAACACTTCCGGCGTGGAAATGGTAATCTTAGCGCGGTAAAGCGCATCGCCCACGCTGTGGTCCGGCAAACCGATGACTTCCGCCGAAACGCCGCTTTTCCAGCACATGCCCATGGCGGCAATGCAGCTTTCGCAGAAGGACGGGAACATCCCCGGCAGCCAGATATACCGCAGCCGCTTGCCCAGCGGCAGGCGATAGACCTTTGCCATTTCCAGCAGGGCCGGGTCCGTATCGGCAATGCCGCCCACCGTACCCGCATAAACAACCGGCAGCACATGGGTAAAGCTGACAATGACCGAAAGGTTTTTTCCGCTGACCCACAGCAGCGCCAGAATGACAAAGCTCGCCACTGGCATGGCGCGGATCAACTGCATAACCGGCCCCACCAGGGTGCCGAACCACCGCCACCGGGCCCCGCAGGCCCCCAGCAGCAGCCCCACTGTGACCGCCAGCACAAAGCCCGTTAAAATGCGCAGCGCGCTGAACCCGACCCTGTGCCAGAAATCCGCCGTGGGCAGCAGCCGCCACAAGGTCTGCACCGTTTGCAGGGGGGTGGCCAAAAATAAGCCGTTATGACCAATGCAAACGGCAAGACCCTGCCACACCGCCACCCAAAAAGCGACGGCAAGCAGGGTTTGCCACATTGGTGTTTTGTTGTTGCGCGCCTTAGCCGGCATAGTAGAAGTCATCTGCCGGGAGCTGGCCGCCCACGCTGGTGGGGTCAGCTGCGTACAAAACATTGAAGTAGGTTTCCAGGTCCGTCTTCATCTCGTCGCCGGTCTCAAACACAATGTTGCAGTTGGGCAGGGCTTTCTGGGCCAGGGCGCAGCCTTGGCTACAATGCCGTACTGCTCGCACAGGGCAGCAGTGTTTTCCAGGTCGGTGTTGGCAACTTCCACGCTGGCTTTGTAGCCGTCCATAAAGGCGGCAAAGCGGGCGGGGTCAGCTTCCACAGCATCCTTGCGGGCGACCAGAACGCCGGTTACCAGCTTGGAGCCGGCAACTTTTTCCCACTCTTCGTTCATATCCAGGGCAACGCGCAGGCCTTCGACCTGAGCCAGTGCGCTGGTCACAAAGGGCTGGGGCAGCATGGCGATCGTGCTGGTGCCGGCCTGCAGCTGAGCCAGAGCCTCGGTTGCTTCGCTGTAGAAGTCAAGGGTCACATCGTTATCCGGGTCAACACCGTTTTCAGTCAGGATGTAGCGCAGAACATATTCCGGGGTGGTGCCCTTGCCGGTTGTCACGATGGTCTTGCCCTTCAGGTCCTCCACGCTGTTCACAGTCTCGCCGTTTTCCACAACGTAGAGCACGCCCAGGGTGTTGATGCAGGCAACCTCAATGGCGCCGTTGGTTTTCTGGTACAGGGTTGCGGCCAGGTTAGCGGGCACAGCGGCTGCGTCCAGCTCGCCCTTTACCAGCTGCGGCACGATTTCATCGGCCTTGCCGTACATTTCAAAGTCATAATCAGCGGCATCTTCGCCTGCCATCAGGTTCACAAGGCCCATGGTGGTGGGGCCTTTCAGGCCGGCAACGCGCAGGGCACCGTCAGCAGTTTCAGCGCTGGCAGTCTCTTCGGCCGGGGCTTCGGTAACAGCTGGGGCCGGGGTGGCGGTTGCTTCAGCGGCAGCTTCACTGGTAGCCGTTGCACCGCAGGCGGCCAGCGAAACACAGGCCGCCGCTGCAACAGCAGACATCAACTTTTTGAACATAGTATATCCTCCTGATTCCATACAGCACCGTGCCGGGAACGGTGCTCTTCCCTCTTGCCTGCCATTTCGGCAGTACAAAAAGCGCCCGGTATCGCCGGGCGCACTTGCTTTTGCGGTGTTACTATACTATAATTAAATCATCTTGTCGGTTGCCGTGGCAACAAACTGTTGCGGCACACCTGCCATCCCAAAAACAGAAAGGCTGCACCGCATGGATCTGCACCCGTATTACCCGCTATTGGCCCGCACGCCGCTGCTGCGCGGCATGCGTCCGGACGAACTGGACACCCTGCTGGACTGCTTTGCCCCCCCGTGTGCGGCGCTATGCGCGGGACGAAATTTTGCTGCTGACCGGGTACGAAACGCGGGAGGTCGGCATTTTGCTGGAAGGTAGCATTACCGCCGTAAAAAGCACGCCGGACGGGGCCAGCGTTGCCATTACCCACATGAGGCCGGGCGGCTTGTTCGGGGATGTGCTTTCCGGTTCCAGCCAAAAGAGTCCTGTTACGGTCATGGCCACCACCAGCTGCCTTGCCCTGTACCTGCCATACCAGAAGATCATCCGCCCCTGTGCCAAGCTGCACAGCGCCCATTTGCAGCTGATGCAGAACCTTGTGTTGACCATCAGCGATAAATATTTTGCGCTGGACCGCCGGGTGGAGCTGCTGATCTGCAAAAAGCCTGCGCGCCCGCATCAGCCTGTGGCTGCTGGACGAAGCCCACCGCGCCGGGAGCGATACCTTTACCACCCCGCTGACCCGCGCCGGGCTGGCCGAATACCTGAACTGTGACCGTAGCGCCCTGAGCCGGGAGCTGAGCCGCATGCAGCAGGACGGCCTGATTGAAACATGGCGCAGCAGCTTTAAGCTGCTGGACAAAGACCGGCTGAAAAATGTCTGACCGCCACAAGCTAGAATGGAGATTCTTATGCCCACCCCACTGCCAAATTCCGCCGCCATGGACGCCCTGGTGGAAGAATTATTAACCAAAGACGTTTATATTGTAGATTACCTGCCCCGCACGGTGCCACAAAACAGCAGCGGGCAGTATTTTGATGTGGAATACCATCTGCTGAACAGCCCGCGTCACACCGCGTTAAAAAGACAAATTTTCCAGCGTAATTTTCAAGCTGATGTGCTATTACCGCGTCTGCATCCCGTGGGACGGCGGCTGGGTCGACCAGCCAAATCCGGAGCTGATCGACCATATCATTGCCGAAATTATGGACTGCCATTCCGGCACGCTGACCTGCCTGTTCCCGGATGAGCTGGCTCTGCTGGTGTTTGATTGGGACTGCCTGAACCTGAGCATCTACCACCCCAGCGCCGAAATGCAGCAGCTGCTTGCACCGATTGCGGCTTCTGAAGGGCTGTTTTTCCGCGCGGCGGAAACGTAATGCCGGTAATACCTGTTATTCGTGTGCTAACCGCCGCACTTTTACCCCGTTAAGACCGTAGGGGCGCACCGTCCGATATAGGATATATCTTATAAATAGGATATATCTTATAAAAATGTAATGATAAAGCAAGGAGATACACTATGAGCCGTCAAGTATGGAAAGGTTCCACCCTTTTGAACCCTGAACCGCCGGTGCTGGTAAGCTGCGGCCCTGCTGGGGCGCCCAACCTGATCACGGTTGGCTGGTGCGGCACCATCTGCACCCAGCCCAGCATGGTTTCCATCAGTGTGCGGCCGGAACGGTACAGCCACCATTTGATCAAAGAAAGCGGCGAGTTTGTCATCAACCTGCCGACAGAAAGCCTGGTACGCGCGGTGGACTGGTGCGGCGTAAAAAGCGGCCGCGATGTGGATAAATTTTCCGCCATGCACCTGACCCCTTCCCCCGACCGCCAAAGTTGGCACCGTGCTGGTGGAAGAAAGCCCCGTCAATCTGGGTGCAAAGTGACCCAGGTAATCCCCTTAGGCGAGCCACGACCTGTTTTTTTGGCTGAAGTTGTTGCCGTGGATGTGGACGAGCGCCTGTTGGACGAAAGCGGCAAGCTCTGCCTGAACAAGGCAAATTTGATCGTATATTCCCACGGAGATTATCTGGCACTGGGCCGCAAATTGGGGTCGTTTGGGTATAGTGTTAGGAAAAAGCCGCGGAAAAAAAGTAAATCATTGGTTTTATACAGCTTCACAGATGGTTTGCAAGCACAACACAAACCAACAAGGTTTCTCCGCGGCGGGATGAGGGTATCCCGCCCTACAGAACATGTAATCCGTTCATTGCACATTATATAACGCTCTGTAGGGAACGGTCTTGACCGTTCCGAAACCGTACAGAACACAGCATTCCACAGCACAGAATTCCAAAAATATTCCCAAAACAAATATCCCCTGCAGACGCAGAATCACTTCCGCATCCGCAGGGGATATTGTTTTAGGTTATTTGTACAGCATTGCTGAACGCTTTGCGCTTAGCGCAGGACCAGTTTGCCGTTTTCGGCGTCCACGGTCAGGGTATCGCCGGGCACATGGTTGCCGCCGATGATCTCTTTTGCGATCATGGTTTCCACGTTGGCCTGGATATACCGCTTCAGCGGGCGGGCACCATAGATGGGGTCATAGCCGTCATCCACAATCACGTTCTTGGCTGCATCGGTCACAACCAGCTTCAGCTGCTTGTCAGCCAGGCGGCTGCGCAGGTCAGCCAACATCAGATCCACAATGCCGCCAATCTCATCCTTGGTCAGGCTCTTGTAGTAGACAATATCGTCCAGACGGTTCAGGAACTCCGGGCGGAACTGGCGCTTGAGCAGCAGGTCGATCTTGTCACGCGCTTCGGCGGACAGTTCGTTCTTGCCGTTGGCACGGTTCTTTCCAGGTCTTCCAGAATGATGTCAGAGCCAAGGTTGGAGGTCAGGATGATGATGGTGTTCTTAAAGTCCACGGTACGGCCCTGGCTGTCGGTAATACGGCCATCGTCAAGGACTTGCAGCAGAATGTTGAACACATCCGGGTGGGCTTTTTCCACCTCATCAAACAGCACAACGCTGTAGGGATGGCGGCGCACAGCCTCGGTCAGCTGACCACCCTCCTCATAACCCACATATCCCGGAGGCGCACCGATCAGACGAGACACACTGAATTTCTCCATGTATTCCGTCATATCGATACGAACCATGTTCTTTTCATCGTCAAACAGGGCCTGGGCCAGCGCTTTGGCCAGCTCGGTCTTGCCAACGCCCGTGGGGCCAAGGAACAAAAAGCTGCCAATGGGGCGGTTCGGGTTTGCAATGCCGGCGCGGGAGCGCAGGATAGCGTCCGAAACCTTCTGCACGGCTTCGTCCTGGCCGATCACGCGCTGATGCAGCACTTCGGGCAGGCGGAGCAGCTTTTCGCGCTCGCCCTCCACCAGCTTCTCCACAGGAATGCCGGTCCAGCGGGCCACAATGCGGCTGATCTCTTCGGCCGTCACGCGGTCACGCAGCAGGCTTTGCTCCTTCTTGTCGGCAGCAATCTTTTCTTCGGCTTCCAGCTGGCGCTGCAGGTCGGGCAGTTTGCCGTATTGCAGCTGACCAGCCTTGGCGTAATCGCCGTTGCGGGTCGCCTTTTCAATTTCGGCCTTGGTGGTTTCAACCTCGGCGCGCAGGCTCTGCACCTTATTGATGGCGTTCTTCTCGTTCTCCCACTGAGCTTTCTTGGAATTGAAGGAATCGCGCAGTTCGGCCATTTCTTTTTCGATGGCGGCAAGGCGCTGCTTGGACATTTCATCGGTTTCTTTCTGCAAAGAAGCCTGCTCGATCTGCAGCTGGGTGATCTTATGGTTCAGGTCATCCAGCTCTGCAGGCATGGAATCCAGTTCCGTCTTGATCAGTGCGCAGGCTTCATCCACCAGGTCGATGGCTTTATCCGGCAGGAAACGGTCGGTAATATAACGGTTAGACAGCGTTGCTGCCGCAATCAAAGCGCCATCCTGAATTTTAACGCCATGGTACACCTCATAGCGCTCTTTCAGGCCACGCAGGATGGAGATGGTATCCTCCACCGTGGGCTCCTGCACCATAACGGGCTGGAAACGGCGTTCCAGAGCGGGGTCTTTCTCGATATACTGGCGGTACTCGTCCAGGGTGGTGGCGCCAATGCAGTGCAGCTCACCGCGGGCCAGCATCGGCTTTAACATGTTGCCGGCATCCATTGCGCCGTCGGTCTTACCAGCACCCACAATGGTGTGCAGCTCATCAATGAACAGGATGATCTTGCCTTCGCTCTTTTTAACTTCGTTCAGAACGCTCTTCAAACGTTCCTCAAACTCGCCGCGGTACTTAGCACCGGCGACCAGAGCGCCCATATCCAGGCTGAACACGGTGCGGTCTTTCAGGTTTTCGGGCACATCGCCGCGCACGATGCGCTGGGCAAGGCCCTCAGCGATAGCCGTTTTACCAACGCCAGCTTCACCGATCAGCACAGGGTTGTTCTTGCGCTTACGGGACAGGATGCGGATAACATTGCGGATCTCGGAATCACGGCCAATGACGGGGTCCAGCTTGTTGGCACGGGCAGCTTCCACCAGATCCTGGCCATATTTTTTCAGGGCGTCATAGGTGGATTCGGGGTTATCAGTGGTCACGCGCTGGTTGCCGCGCACGGCGGACAACACCTGCATGAACTTTTCCGGTGTGATGCCAAACTGCTTGAACAGCTCGCCAGCCACGCGGCCGGGGCGCTGCAGCATGCCCATAAAGACATGCTCCACGCTGATATATTCATCCTTCATCTGCTGGGCCTGCTTTTCAGCGGCGGTCAGGGCCTGGTCCAGCTCATTGGAGATATAGACTTTATCGGGGTCACGGCCGGAACCCGTCACATGCGGCAGCTGGGAAACTTTTTTTTCCGCTGCGGCAGTTTCAAAAGGTACCGGGGTCAACGTTCATCTTGGTCAGCAGCTGGGGGATCAGGCCGTCCTGCTGCTGGGTCAGGGCCACCAGCATGTGCTCCTCTTCCAACGCCTGGTTGGAATATTCAATTGCCAAACGCTGGGCAGCCTGCAGGGCTTCCATCGTTTTTTGGGTAAATTGGTTGGTATTCATATCGCAAACCTCCTTTATCGGCAACGATAATGGTTTTCTATCTATTAGCAGCGAACCGGTTTAAGTGCTGCTTCGTGCCCGGCGGCTTGATATCCTTGCAGGTTCAAGGGCGTTATGCGGAAGCATTATCTTTATTAGCACTCTATCTGTTCGACTGCTAATATTGTAACACATAGCCAACCGTTGTCAATAGGGTAAATTGAAAAAGATTTATGAACTGTCAAAAAGTTTCCTGCTTTTTCGGGCGTTTTCCATCTTGCAAGATTTTGGATACAAGTATACAGTAGAATTAGAAAGTGAAGAAGCACAAAAAAAGCCAAAACGACAAAGGATCCGCCCATGAAACCTATTTTGATTGTGGATGACGAAGCGCCCATCCGTGCGCTGATCCGCCTGACGCTGGAGCGCGCGGGCTACACCTGTGACGAAGCTGCCACCGGCACCGAGGCCGCCGATAAAATTGAAGCAAACACCTATGATCTGGCCCTGCTGGACATTATGCTGCCCGGCCCCGATGGGTACGAGCTGCTGGACTACCTGCGCAGCGTGCAGACCCCGGTGATTTTTTTGACCGCCAAAACCGCGGTGGCGGACCGTGTGCGTGGGCTGCACCTGGGCGCGGATGATTACATTACCAAGCCGTTCGAGCCCACCGAGCTTGTGGCACGGGTGGAAGCGGTGCTGCGCCGCTGTGGTAAAGCCCAGGGTACTCTTGCTGCTTTTGATGTGGTGCTGGACCCGGCTGCCCGCCGGGTAACGCGCAGCGGCACCCCGCTGCACCTGACCCCGCGGAATTTGACCTGCTGGAAGTGCTGCTACGCAACCGCGGCATTGTGCTGTACCGCGAAGTGCTCTATGAGCGCGTGTGGGGCCTGGATGCCGAGTATGACAGCCGCACGCTGGATCTGCACATCCAGCGGCTGCGCAAAAAGCTGGGCTGGAAGAACGAGATCCGCACCGTATTCCGTGTGGGTTATGTGCTGGAGCGCGGGGAATGAGCGCCGCTTTGCCTATCCTTTTATATAAAGCAGGAGTTTTGCCATGAAGTTTGCCCACAAGCTGACCCTTGCCCTGCTAGTGGTGCTGGCAGTTGTGCTTTCGCTGTGCAACACGGTGCTGATCGGGCAGCAGTTCCGGCAGGAGCTGCACACCGCGCAGGAAACGTTATCTGCAGACTGGCAGCGGGAAAGCCGCGCCATACAGCGCACCTTGGTCACACCCGGCAGCGGCAGCCTGGCCGCACGGGTGGGCAGCTATTTGCAGGCCATCACCGAGCAGAACAGCCTTGCCTGCGCCGCTTACAATGTGGATGGAACCTCCCTGTATTATGCCCTGCCCACCGCGGTTCCCTTATCCGAAGTGGAAGCCCTGCTTGCCCAGGATGGCGAGCCGCGCATGGTGCTGGCGAACAACCATACCCTGCTGTGCGCCGGAACGGTCGTTTTGCCGGAACGCTGCATCACCTTGGTCATTGCGCAGGATGCCGCCCCGTGTGGCAGGCGCGGCAGGCCCGCACCCGAAATGCACTGATCGTAGAACTTTTGGCCATGGTGCTGGCCGGGGGCCTGGTTCTGCTGCTCTGCCGCCGCATGACCCGCCCGCTGGAACAGCTGGAGCAGGCCAGCCGCCAGATTGCCGCCGGGGCCTACAGCCAGCGCACGGCCATCCATGGCAGTGACGAAATTGCCAGTTTAAGCCGCAGCTTTGACGAGATGGCCCAGGCGGTGGAGGGCACCGTGCAGACCTTGCAGCAGAACGCCCGCCAGAAAGATGATTTTGTGGCCGCGTTTACCCACGAGCTGAAAACCCCGATGACGAGCATCCTCGGCTTTGCCGATATCCTGCGCAGCGGCGAGGTGAGCCCCGCCACCCGCCGCACCGCCGCTGATTATATCTACCACGAAAGTAAGCGGTTGGAAGCGTTGAGCGGGAACCTGTTGGCTTTGATGGGGCTGGAACAACAGCCCCCGCAGCTGGAAGCCGTACCCCTGGGCCGTGTGCTGCAAAGCCTGCGCCGCGCCCTGCCCCAGGGCAGCCCGGTGCCCACCCTACCCCGCAGTGACGCCGTGGTGCTGGCCCAGCCGGAACTGTTGTGCGATATGCTGTACAACCTGATCCAGAATGCCCGCAAAGCCACCCCGGCGGATGGCAAAGTGGAAGTGCTGCTGGACGAAACCCCCACCCGGCTGACCATCCGCGTACAGGATACCGGCTGCGGCATTCCGCCGCAGGAACTGGCCCGCATTACCGAGCCGTTTTATATGGTAGATAAATCCCGTGCACGGGAGCAGGGCGGCAGCGGCATGGGGCTTGCCCTGTGCGCCAGAATTGCCGCCTTGCACGGCACAATGCTGCAATTTGCAAGTGTGCCCAGCCAGGGAACCACGGTCAGCTTCTGCCTGCAAAAAGCGGGCAGCCAACCGGAGGTGGAGCCATGAGGGAAAGGAAAATGTTTTTTCCGCCTGCACTGCGGTTGGCTGCTGTGGCTATTGCACTTTCTGCAGCGGCTTTGGCCCTGCCGTTGCCGGTTTTTGCCGTGCTGGACCGTGCCGCCGGGCACAGCATTGCGGTGCAGCAGGATGCTGAAGCGTTAAGCCCCGCCGGACGCAGCTGTGCTGCCGCACGGGAGCTTTACTGCTGGCGTATGACCTGGCAAAATACATCCCGCACCATGGTGGAGCCTGATTCAACTCCAGCCAGCACTGCCCCCACCCTTGCCGCGGTGCAGCAGCTGCAGGCGGCCGGGGTACTGCCTGCCAGCATGGCGGATGTGCTTCTTTCCGCCATGCAGCAAACAGACAGTTGTACTACCTACACTGACGATACCGGCCAGAGCGAATATGTTTTTACATCCGATGAGAACCATGTCACCCTCACTCTGACAGCCAGCGGCCTGCCCGTTGGGTTTACGGTGGAGCAGTGCAGCTTTGCGGATTCCGCGCTGGATGAAATAGCGGATGCTTACGCCGCATTTTTAGGCGGGGATGCGATCACCGATTGGGAAACGCTGCCCCTGCAGCTGCACGAGCCCTGCGCGGTACGCTACAGCGTCAGTGCCCAGCTTTACCTTTGCGTGGCCCGCAGCGGGCAAGGGCTGCGGGTGTCGGCAGCATCGCTCTCCCCGCAGGATGCCGCCGCTTACCGCGGAGATGTTACGCCATAAAGGAGGTTTGCCCCATGAAAAAGACGTTCAACCAGACCATGCCGTGCGCGGTGCGCCTGGCTGCACTGCTGCTTGTGCCCGCCGTTTGTGTTGCCTTTTTCCGGCTGCAGCGCTGTGCGGGGCTCTTCCGGCAGTTCTGCGGCGGAGCCGTCCCCCTCCCCTGCCGCCGCGGAACCGGCAGCGAAACCTGATCTGCCCAGCCTGCGCCCGCTGTACCAGGGGGATGAAAACGGATATTATACCTTCATGACTGCCGCTTCGGGCGATTACCAGCAGGTGCTCTATGCGGACTACCAGACCGGTACCCAGGCCCCGGCCTGCCATATTACCGGCTGCACGCATGACAGCCCAAGCTGCCCGGCCTGCTTTTTTTACCGGCGTGCCCGTCACGCTGCCCCCTGCCCGGTTGGGGACGACACTTATCTTTCCTTTGTCTATGGATATGATTCCGACGGCATGTCCATCGTGCGGCTGAATCAGGATTACGGCGTGGAACAGGTACTGTACCACTGCAATTACATTTCAAGTTTCTATTGCTGCACGGACGGTTCTTCCCTCTGGTTTTCCACCTGCCCCAGCGGGGGACAGCTATGACCGCATCAAACGCCTCGATCTGTCCACCGGCGGCATCACCACCCTGTTTGATGCCGGGGATACCAGCGGGCAATCCGCCAACATCATCGGCTGCACCGGGCGGCAGCTGGTGGTTTCGGTATCTCCTTATTATGACAGCAGCGAGCCACAGACTTCCTGCCTGTATCTAGTAGATGCCGACTCCGGCGCGGCAGAACTGCTGCGGGAATACCCGATCACCAACGCCTCCGCCGGGCGCACCACTAATATAAGCGCCGCTGTGCTGGACGATACTTTATATGAATATGACTACACCACCGGCGAGCTGACCGCCACCGGGCTGGCTGACCGGCAGACCCGCACCGTAACCGATGCCCTGCCGCCTGACCCATATGAGGGGCGCGGTGCGTTTGATGTGACAATTACCCGCACCCTGAACGGCCAGCTGGTTGTGGAGTACTATTCCAACGACTGGACGGACGACAACGCCGAAACAAAAACACCCGTCTACCTGGTTGACCTTGCCGCCGGCACCGTAGCGGAAAAGCCCGCCCTGCCGCCGCTGAACTGGAACGGGTACGACCACACCAGCACCACCATCCTGGCCCAGCTGCAAGACCGGCTGCTGGTGCTCTGCCGTGCGGAGCCATACACCCGCACCACAACCGGAACGGACGGAGCACCCTACACGATTCAATCCTCCCACCGCTATTTTGGGCTGATCTCGTATGCCGATTACCTGACCAGCACCCCGAATTATACCGAGGTTGGGATGCTGGATTAAGCCGGGTATTTTATTCCAATTTGTGTTCCTTTCCTGTTTTATGGCAACTATCCCCCGCCGCCCTTGATTTTACCCACCAAAACCTTTACAATAAGATTAAATATTACCGCTTTTGCGGAAAGGAAGTAAGATCATGGATCAGTCCAGCAAATACAGCATCAATACCCTGTGCGTACAGGGCGGCTATACCCCCGGCAACGGCGAACCCCGCCAGATTCCCATTGTGCAGAGCACCACTTTCAAATATGATAGCTCCGACGATATGGGCAAGCTGTTTGACCTGCAGGCCAGCGGTTATTTTTATTCCCGCCTGCAAAACCCCACCTGCGATACCGTCGCCGCCAAGATTACCGAACTGGAGGGCGGCACCGCCGGTATGCTGACCGGTTCCGGCCAGGCAGCCAACTTCTTTGCCCTGTTCAACATCTGCAACGCGGGAGACCACATCGTCTCTTCCAGCTCCATTTACGGCGGCACCTTCAACCTGATCTCCGTCACCATGGCAAAGATGGGCATTACCGCCACCTTTGTCTCGCCTGACTGTACCGAGGAAGAGCTGAACGCCGCGTTCCAGCCCAACACCAAGGCTGTCTTTGGCGAAACCATTGCCAACCCTGCCCTGACGGTGCTGGATATTGAAAAGTTTGCCAATGCAGCCCACGCCCACGGTGTGCCGCTGATTGTGGATAACACCTTTGCCACCCCCGTCAACTGCCGCCCCATTGAATGGGGTGCCGATATCGTGACCCATTCCACCACCAAGTACATGGACGGCCACGGCGCAACCCTGGGCGGTGCCATTGTGGACGGCGGCAAGTTCGACTGGATGGCTCATGCCGATAAGTTCCCCGGCTTGTGCACCCCTGATGACAGCTACCACGGTATCACCTATGCCGAGCACTTTGGCAAGGAGGGCGCTTTCATCACCAAGGCAACCGCACAGCTGATGCGTGACTTTGGCTGCGTGCAGAGCCCCATCAACGCCTACATGCTCAACCTTGGCCTGGAAAGCCTCCATGTGCGCATGGCCCGCCACTGTGAGAACGGCCAGGCGGTGGCGGAGTTTTTGGCCAGCCACCCGAAGATTGCCTATGTGAACTACTGCGGCCTGCCGGGCGATAAGTACCATGCTGTTGCCGAAAAGTACCTACCCAATGGTTCCTGCGGCGTTGTCAGCTTTGGCGTAAAGGGCGGGCGCGCGAAGCCGCCGCTGCCTTTATGGGCCACCTGAAGATTGCCGCCATTGAGACCCATGTGGCGGACGCCCGGACCTGCTGTCTGAACCCCGCCAGCTCCACCCACCGGCAGATGAACGACGAGCAACTGATTGCCGCCGGTGTTCAGCCCGACCTGGTGCGCATGAGCTGCGGTCTGGAAGATAAGAACGACCTGATCCACGATATTGCCCAGGCACTTGACCAGATCTGACCGTTAAGGAGTTTACTGTTTATGCCTTTGATCATTCCCAAAAGAGCTGCCCGCCTATGGTGAACTTTCGCGCGAGAACGTGTTTGTCATGCACCAGCAGCGTGCGCAGACCCAGCAGATCCGTCCCCTGCGCATCCTGATTTTGAACCTGATGCCCACCAAAATTGTAACGGAAACCCAGCTGGCACGCCTTTTGGCCAACAGCCCCCTGCAGGTGCAGCTGACCTTTTGCAGACCAAGACCCATGATACCACCCACACCCCGCAGGAGCACATGAAGGCGTTTTATAAAACCTTTGATGCGGTGCGCAATGAGCGCTTTGACGGTATGATCATCACCGGTGCCCCCATTGAGGACCTGGACTATGAGGACGTGGACTACTGGAACGAGCTGTGCGAGATCATGGATTACAGCCGCGAAAACGTATATTCCACCATTCATCTGTGCTGGGGTGCGCTGGCGGGGCTGTACTACCACTTCGGCGTGCGCAAGGTACACCTGCCAGAAAAAATGTTCGGCGTGTTCGAGCACCGCGTGGTGCGGCCCTCCAACCCGCTGGTGCGCGGCTTCGACGAGGTATTCTACGCCCCGCACAGCCGCTGGGCCGGGCTGAACCGCGCCGATATTGATGCCGCCCCGGAGCTGCGCATGCTGGCCGAAAGCGATGTTGCCGGCCCCATGCTGCTTTCCACTGAGTCCGGCCGCCAGATTTTTGTCATCGGCCACCCGGAATACGACAAGTACACTTTGGATGCCGAGTACCGCCGCGATGTAAAGGCGGGCAAGGAAATTCATGTGCCGGTCAACTATTACCCGGACGATGACCCCAACAAGGACCCCATTTTCCGCTGGCGTGCCCATGCGCACCTGCTGTATACCAACTGGCTGAACTACTATGTCTACCAGAACACCCCCTATGACCTGGATGATCTGGAAGCCGTGGTGGACCCGCCCCGCACCTGAGGAGGACGTATGCCGAAGATCAGTGCCTGTATTGTGGCATACTGTGATTATGATGAAGTGTGCGCCGCTGTGCGCAGCGTGCTGGCCAACACCCCCGGTGATGACTTTGCCCTGTATGTGGTGGATAACGCCAGCCCGGACGGCTGCGGCCCCCGCCTTGCGCAGACAGATTTTGGCGATGCGCGCGTGCAGGTGATCTGCCTGCCCAAGAACCTCGGCTTCGGCAAGGGCCACAACAGCATTATGGACCGTCTGACCAGCGATGTACACTTTATCCTGAACCCGGATGTGATCATTCACGATGACATCCTGCCCCAGATGGCGCAATGGCTGCTGGACCACCCCCGGCGTTGTGATGGCCACGCCGCAGCTCTATTTTCCGGATGGGCACATCCAGAACCTGCCGCGCCGCAAGCCCACCCCGTGGCTGCTGCTGGCCCGCCAGCTGGCCCCGCGGTTTGGCGGTGTGATGCAAAAAAAGCTGACGAACATTACACCATGCAGGATGAGGACCTGACGATCCCCCGCCCCATTGAGTTTTGCACCGGCAGCTTTGCCGCCATCCGCACCGATGTGTTCAAAACCATCGGCGGTTTTGACCCCGAATACTTTATGTATGTGGAGGATGCCGACCTGACCCAGCGTGCTCTGCGCCAAGGGCTTGTCTACCTGCTGCCGCAGTTCACCGCCACCCACGCCTGGCACCGCGACCCCATGCGGGACGCAGGCAAGTTCAAAATGCAGTTGAAGAGCATGGGCCGGTATTTCAAAAAAATGGGGCATCGGCAAGGGGAATGTGTAAACGGGTTATTGTTTCAGCAAAAACACTTGCACTTATTGAGACCGCAGGAGTGCATATTGTGCGCACCTGCCGCCTCTTCTTCGTTATCTCTCAAATTTAGCACTTGACGCACACGGCGTGAACAGATATAATAGAAATGTTCACGAGGTGTTGCGCAGCTGGTAGCGCGCGTGGTTTGGGACCACGAGGCCGCAGGTTCGAGTCCTGTCACCTCGACCAAAATAAAAGCCGCAGATTCGTTAGAGTCTACGGCTTTTATTATTTTAAGTACACACTTTTATAGCTTTTTCGCAAATCAACTTTCAGGGAATCCACTTTTTACTATTTTGCAGTCCCACTATAAACGCTATGTAATGGTTACAGCATCCATCGTTCCAGCATCTGGATGATATTTGAGCGCGATCGCTGTTTTCCGCTGGCGAAGGAATCCATCTGTTCCGAATTGAAAACAAAGCACGTTTCAAATTTATCCTTATCCTGATCGGGAACCAGCGCACCGTTTAATGAACCATAAGAAATCTTTTTTAATATGAGTTGTTTTTGGATCGTTTTATCATCCGCTTTGTTATTAAGCCCAAAGGCCGATTTCATCGCCGGATCCATTAAAAACCTCTGGCATTGAAGGCACAAATCATAAGCTTTCTCTTCAGATGGCACCAGTTCTATCGCTAAATATAATCGTAGAGCGGGCAGATATTTTTTGTTATCGTTTTCTTTCTTGTGTATTTTCCCCTTGGCTGATACAATGTAGAAAAAACAGTTAAGGAGTATCCCCAATGATTCGTGAAATTTGCAAAGATGAGACTTTTCTTGCGCAGAAAGCCGCGCCCGCCACAGCAGCGGATCTTGGCGTAGCGCAGGACCTGATGGAAACTCTGATTGCCCACAAGGATGGCTGCGTGGGTATGGCGGCAAACATGATCGGCGTGAACAAACGCATTATCGCTTTTTGAGAATGACGGCGAATACATGGTCATGTTCAACCCTATCATCGTCAAACAGTCCGGAGCCTATGAAACGGACGAAGGTTGCTTATCGCTTACCGGCACGCGGAAAACCAAGCGCCACAAAGTCATCAAAGTGCAGTGGCAGAATGAAAAAATTCCAGACGCGGCTTAAAACGTTTACCGGCTGGACGGCGGAAATCATCCAGCACGAAATTGACCACTGTGAGGGAATTTTGATTTAACCTTTTTCTTTTTCCTGCGTTTGACTTTCGTTCAGCAGGTTCAGTTGTTTCAAACCTCTTTCCAGTGCGCCTCAATGGCAGCGCGGTTCAGCTGCTCGCCAATCACGATGATCACTTCCTGCGCTTTGGCAATGGGCTTTAAGGTCATGGCGTCGCGGCTGGCGTTCAGCTCCAGCCAGCCATTTCCATCCGAAGTAAAGCCTTTAATGCGCATAATGCGGCCGCAGGAGGCATCGGCAAACAGTTCATTCACCACTTCTTTCAGCCGCGGCAGGGGTAAGTGACGGTCGATAAAATAGAGCGAAGAAAACACATCGTGCTGGTCAAAGTGCATTTTTTTTCATAGCTGGCCTGCTTGCTGCCGCAGGCGGCAACGGCGGCCAGGTCCTGCGGGGTCAGGTCCTCCCAGTTTTTGCGCAGTACATCTGCGCCAAAGCGGCGGGCGCAGCCGTTTTGCTCCAGCGCGTGGTTCAGGTAGTTTACCGTGGAATCCATCTCGGCCGGGGTAGCCAGCTGGCTGCGGCTCAGCACCACCATGCCGGCATTGGCGGTTTCGGACGCCAGCAGGTAGGCCGACTGGGGCGAAAGCTGCTGCTCCTGCTTGGCATCCACAATAGCAATCACGTTGCCCATACGGTACCACTTATCCAGCGGTTCGTCGTGCAGGATGTCAAAAAATTCATCTACATCAAAAATACCGCTCGGCTCAATAATGACCCGGTCAAAGCCCTGCATGGCCAGCGAGATCAATTTGGTGCGCATCCGGCGCTGGTGGGTATCGCAGTCGCACCCGCCGCTGATGCTTTCCATATCGCAATGGTCGCCCAAAATATCCTGCAGCAGCATAACATCCACATTGACCGCGCCAAAGTCATTTTCCAAAATGCAGACATTCCAGCCCTGCTGAACCATATAGCGGGCATAGTGCCGCATAAAAGTCGTTTTGCCAGAGCCAAGAAAGCCGGTGATCAAATCGACCTGTACCATAGTTGTTCCCCCTCCTGTTGGTGGTAAATTGCTTGTGCCTGTTATTATATCACATTTTTATTCAGTTTGCTTCATCAAACCCAAATTCAAAAAGAAAAGCCGCCACACAGGTCCCTGTTCCTGTGCGGCGGTTTTTCCTTGAAAAGAAGAAAAAAGAGAAAGAGGAGTGGATGAAAAAAGTCTGCGTTGTTCCCCTGGGCATTTGGCAATGCCCCAACGGTGTTCGGGTCCCTGTTCCCTGGCACCGTTCCTTTTGGGAACAACTATAGAATACCCGATAGATGTGAACAATTCGTGATAAAAAATTCAACATTTTGCAAAAACGCCGCGCAATTTTCCATATTTCAAAGGCTGTGGCGGTTATTCTTCCTGTGCGGGGTGTAAATTTGCCCAGCAATACGCTATAATGGGGTTAGATTGCGGCAGCAGCCGCTGCCATGCAGGAGGGAAAACACCATTGGCAAACCGAATCAATTATGAGCGCGTGATGGAGGAAACCATCGCCGCATTAGAGCGCGATGGCCAGCGCCCGCAGCTGCTGCTGCACGCCTGCTGCGCGCCCTGTTCCAGCGCCACGTTGGAACGTCTGGCCGACCATTTTGACGTTACCATTTTATATTGTAATCCCAACATTGCCCCACCGGAGGAATACCACCGCCGGGAAGCCGAACTGGAACGTTTTGTGCGCGATGCCGGGTACGCTGCCCGCGGCATCACGGTGGTGGAGCTGCCGTATGACCCGCAGGAGTTTTACACTGCAGTAAAAGGGCTGGAAAACGAGCCGGAGCGCGGCGAGCGCTGCACCGTGTGTTACCGCATGCGGCTGGAACGCGCCGCCCAGTACGCCAGGGCACACGGCTTTAACTGGTTCACCACCACCCTTTCCATCTCCCCGGTCAAGGACCCTGTGCGGCTGAACACCATCGGCTGCGAACTGGCCCAACAGTACGGCCTGAACTACCTGCAAAGCGAGTTCCGCAAAAAGGACGGTTACAAGCGCAGCCTTGCTTTGAGCGCAGAATACGGCCTGTACCGGCAGGATTACTGCGGCTGCATTTTCAGCAAGCAGGAACGCGGCGTTTGATTGCAAAGTTTTAAGGCAACACCGCACAATTCCCGCCTTGCGGCTTAAGCACCGCTCCGGCAGCTGCGGCACGGCATCTGCGTTGCCAAAATGCTCGATAATGTCGGGTTGCGGTACCCGCATCGTGCTTCGGGGGCAAAAGCCCCTCGCACTCTGCGACCGCTGCCCCTGCTTCGGTTCGCTGTTTCCGCCACTGGCGGCGCTCACCTTTGCAGCATCCAGTATTATCTGCGCTTTTGGCTTAGCAGCTGCCGCACCTCGCTCGCCGTATCGGCACTTAGAATTATGCGGTATTGCCTTAATTGCAAGGAGAAATGTTTCATGCCAAAACATGTTTTAGTGGCTCTGCCATTGAGCGATGCCCAGCGCAGCGCCTTGCAGGCCAGCGTGCCGGAATATGAATTTATCTTTGCCCAAACCGAAACCGTTACCCTGGCCCAGGTGCTGGAGGCAGATATCATCATGGGCAATGTGCCGGTGGAGCTGATTTGCCAAAACCACCATCTGGAATGGTTCCAATCCAACTTTGCGGGACCGGATACCTATCTGGTGCCGGGCGTGCTGCCGGAGCAGTGCCTGGTGACCAACGCCACCGGCGCTTACGGGCTGGCCATCAGCGAGTGGATGCTGGGCTTGTGGCTGGGGCTGCAGAAGGATCTGTTTTTGCACCGGGACCGCCAGACGCAGCACAAGTGGGATGCCATCACCCGCCAGGTGCGGCCGGTGGCCGGGTCCCGCGTGTTATGCGTTGGCATGGGAGATATCGGCTCTAACTTTGCCATGCGCGCCCACGCCCTTGGGGCCGAGGTTGTCGGCGTGCGGCGCAGCGTGCGCCCCGGTGCCCCCTGCCCCGATTACTGTCTGCGGGTGGTACCCCAAAGCGAACTGGACGCCGAGCTGCCGCAAGCAGACCTGGTTGCCATGAGCCTGCCCGGCACGCCGGAAACGCTGCACATGTTTGATGCCGCCCGCCTGGCCCGCTGCAAGCAGGGGGCAATTCTGCTGAACGTGGGCCGTGGTTCCACGGTGGACTGCCTTGCCCTGGCCGATGCCGTACGCAGCGGGCATTTGTTCGGTGCAGCGCTGGATGTGACTGACCCAGAGCCGCTGCCGTCAGACCACCCGCTGTGGAGCGAACCGAATGTGATCATCACGCCGCACATTTCCGGGCGGTTCAGCCTGGCCAAAACACTGGATAACATTGTAGAAATCTTTATCCATAACCTCAAGCTGTACGCTGCCGGGCAGCCGGTGGACAACCAGGTCAGCCGCACCACCCACTATGTCAGCGGCGGCAGTGGCGGCCAGCGGCTGGTGTGCGGCATGCCGTAAAGGTTCTTATTTTCAACCATTCTGTGCCAAAATATTGCATAACTCCTTTGGGTATTGTAGAATAGTGGTGTTCGCTGATTCTGCAACACACAGAGGAGTTTTTATGTTATACCAACTGTTCTGGCTGTTTTGGCCTTTTCGTTCCTGGGCTGGTGCCTGGAAGTTGCTGCCACCGCAGTGCGGCTGGGCCAGTACCGGGACCGCGGCGTGCTGCACGGGCCGCTGTGCCTGGTTTACGGCATTACCGGCTGTCTGATCACCATTGCCCTGCGAGAATTGAGCGGCGGGTGGTTCTTCCTGTTTTTGTTCAGCGCGCTGTATGCCACGGTGGTGGAATGGATTGCCGGGCATTTGCTGGAGCACTACAGCCACACCCGCTGGTGGGATTACTCTGACCGCAAATGGAACCTGGATGGGTACATCTGCCTTTCGGCTTCCATCGTCTGGGGTGCCCTGGGCCTGGTAACCGTCAAGTGGCTGGTGCCGCTGCTGATGCGTTTGTACCAGCTGGTGCCCGCCGGGCTTGCGCATGTTCTGTTGTGGATCTTTGCCATTTTGCTGGTCATTGATCTGCTGGGCACCGCGCTGACCCTGGGCGGCCTGCGCTACAAGCTGCCCAGAGTGGACGAGGTCAACAACCGCCTTGCCAACCTGACGCTGCGGATGGGGTTGTGGATTTTTGACCGCACCGAGCGCCGCATGCGCACCAAGGCCCCGCAGCTGGACCTGATACGCCCCAAGCACACCAAAAGCACGGTGTTTGCTGCCGGGTGCAGCTTTTACAAAATCTTTTTGCTGTTTGTAATCGGCGCGTTCCTGGGCGACATCACCGAAACGATTTTCTGCCGCATTACCGCTGGGTATTGGATGAGCCGTTCCAGCCTGGTGTGGGGACCTTTCTCTATTGTTTGGGGCCTTGCCATTGCGCTGGTCACCCAGGTTTTGTACAAGTACAAAGACCGTTCGGCATTCTGGCTGTTCGGCATGGGCACCTTGTTGGGCGGTGCTTATGAGTATCTGTGCAGCGTATTTACCGAAATCGTGTTCGGCGCGGTATTCTGGGATTACAGTGCCCTGCCGTTCAACCTGGGCGGGCGTATCAATCTGCTGTACTGCTTTTTCTGGGGGCTGGCCGCCGTGGCATGGTTCAAGGTGCTGTTCCCGCCGTTGGACCGCTTGATTGAAAGCCTGCCCCGCCGCGGCGGTACCATTTTGACCTGGTGCCTGGTGGTATTTATGGCAGTCAATATGATCGTCAGCTCCGCCGCGCTGATTCGTTATGACGCCCGTTTGGAGGGCGTTGCCGCCCAGACCAGTCTGGATACCCTGCTTGACGAGCATTTCGACGATTCCTATATGCAGCGGGTCTACCCCAAGCTGGTGCACATGAATTAAATCATTTTAGTCACAGATTGCCATAGGGCAATACCGCATAATTCTAAGTACCGATACGGCGAGCGAGGTGCGGCAGATGCTAAGCCAAAAGCGCAGATAATACTGGATGCTGCAAAGGTGAGCGCCGCCAGTGGCGGAAACAGCGAACCGAAGCAGGGGCAGCGGTCGCAGAGTGCGAGGGGCTTTTGCCCCCGAAGCACGATGCGGGTACCGCAACCCGACATTATCGAGCATTTTGGCAACGCAGTTGCCGTGCCGCAGCCGCCGGAGCGGTGCTTAAGCCGTAAGGCGGGAATTGTGCGGTGTTGCCATAGATAAATAACAGGCCCACGCCGGGATGTTCTCCTGCGGCGTGGGCCTGTTGTTGTTTGGTGGTTGTTTTTTTTTATGTGAGTAGTTTTGGAGTTGGTTCGGGGAATTTGCTCACAAGATGAATCGTGGGGATACATGTAAAACGTTTGATACAGCCCGTCACCCGGGACGATGCGAGCATCGTCCTCTACCTAACTCCTACTCGTGTTCCGCCCAATCGCGGCTTCGGCCCACGGCTTTGTGCCAGCCAGCCAGCAGCTGTTCGCGTTCCAGAGCTTCCATGTTGGGAGTAAAGGTCATGTTGCAGTGCCACAGGCTGCGGATTTCCCCACGGTCTTTCCACACGCCGGTGGCAAGGCCCGCCAGGTAGGCAGCGCCAAGGGCCGTTGTTTCCCGGATGGCCGGGCGCAGCACGGTTTTGTTCAGGATGTCCGCCTGGAACTGCATCAAAAACTGGTCGCGGGAAGCGCCGCCATCCACTTTCAGGGCGGTGATGGGCTGGCCCACATCCAACTCCATCGCGTGCACCAGGTCATAGCTCTGATAAGCGATGGACTCCTCCGCCGCGCGGATGATATGGTTCTGGGTGGTGCCGCGGGTAATGCCCACAATGGCCCCGCGGGCGTACATATCCCAGTAGGGTGCGCCCAACCGGTAAAGGCCGGAACAATATACACCCCGCCGTTATCCGGCACCTTCTGGGCGTAGTACTCCGCATCGCGGCTTTCCTGGATCATGCGCAGGCCATCGCGCACCCACTGGATGACGGCACCGCCCACAAAGACGCTGCCCTCCAGCGCATACTCCACCTTGCCGTTCAGGCTGATGGCAATGGTAGAGATCAGGCCGTTCCGGCTGCGGCAGATGGCGTCGCCGGTGTTCATCAGCAAAAAAGCAGCCGGTACCATAGGTGTTTTTGGCTTCGCCTTTGGAAAAACAGCCCTGGCCAAACAGTGCGGCCTGCTGGTCGCCCGCAATACCGGCCACCGGCACCTGTACGCCGCACAGGTCGGTGTAACCGTAAATCTCGCTGGAATCCGTCACACGCGGCAGCATGGCGCGGGGGATATCCAGCGCGTTCAGCAGTGTATCATCCCAGTCCAGCTTGTGGATATTATACAGCATGGTGCGGCTGGCGTTGGTTCGGTCCGTTACATGCACCTTGCCGCCGGTCAGCTTCCACGCCAGCCAGCTGTCCACCGTGCCAAACAGAATTTCTCCCGCCTGTGCGCGCTCCCGTGCGCCCGGCACATGGTCCAGAATCCACTTGATTTTGGTTGCGGAAAAGTAGGCATCCGGCACAAGGCCGGTATTCTCTTTGATATACTCTGCCATGCCCGGCTGGCTGAGCAGCTCATCCACTAACGGTGCAGTGCGGCGGCATTGCCACACAATGGCGTTATAAATGGGGCGACCGGTCGCTTTTTCCCACAAAATCGTGGTTTCGCGCTGGTTGGTAATGCCGATGGCGGCAATATCATGCGCATCCACGCCGCTTTGGGCTACCACCTCGTTCATCACGCCATACTGGCTGGACCATATCTCCATGGGGTCGTGCTCCACCCAGCCCTGCTGGGGGTATAGCTGCTCAAATTCGCGCTGGCGCACGGCAATAATATTCTGCTCGTTATCAAACAGGATTGCCCGGCTGCTGGTGGTACCCTGATCCAGCGCAAGAACATATCTGCTCATCTTCAACCTCCCTGTTGATGGGCAACGGGGCTAAGGCAATACCGCACAATTCTAAGTGCCGATACGGCGAGCGAGGTGCGGCAGATGCTAAGCCAAAAGCGTAGATAATACTGGATGCTGCAAAGGTGAGCGCCGCCAGTGGCGGAAACAGCGAACCGAAGCAGGGGCAGCGGTCGCAGAGTGCGAGGGGCTTTTGCCCCCGAAGCACGATGCGGGTACCGCAACCCGACATTATCGAGCATTTTGGCAACGCAGATGCCGTGCCGCAGCCGCCGAAGCGGTGCTTAAGCCGTAAGGCGGGAATTGTGCGGTGTTGCCCTAACTACCCGCTGTTTTTATTCCACTTTTTCCATGTTACGCGTTGCCACAACATCCACGCCGGTGCCGCACACGTTAGGCAGTACCATATCCCCGGTATGCACGGGGGCTTGCAGAGCCGCGGTATTCAGCGCAGCCATCACGGAAAACATCTTTTCCTTTGGCACCGCCTGCGCGGTTTTGACCGGGCAGCGCGGGTACAGCCCACCCGTAATGCGCACGGTGCTGGTAATGATGCGGGTGGGGTGGGTCAGTTCCTCTTTGCCGTATGCAGCGCCGTTGGGGCAGGCATTGCCGGTCACGGCATAGTCATTTGCGGTGTCCACCCGCAGATGGCACCCCTTTGGGGCAGCAGATGCAGATCAGCTCTTTTATTGTTTCTGTCATGATTGCGGCACCTCCTCCACAGCAACGATCAGCGGGCCGTCCGCTTTTTGCAGCAGAGCTTTGGGCAGCGTAATGTGCTCCATCTCCCCCGGTGCCAGGCGTTCCCGCTTAAAGGCGGCAATTTTGTTTGGTCCGCAGCGCACCGTTATGGTGCTGGGCCCATAATTGCGCCGCACACGGAACGATACGCTCACGCTTTTCTGCACGCCGTCCAGCCGGATATGCTGCGGCACGGTGTAGCCAATGCCCTCCCCGCTGCCAGCGGCAGAACGGTTTCGGTTTCTATCTCGCCATTTTGTACATAGGCTGCCGCGGCTGCACCGGCGGTTTCGCTTTCGCCGGAAACAAAATCCACCAGATCGTGCACATGCACCACGTTGCCGCAGGCAAATACACCGGGGATCTCGGTTTCCATATTTTCATATACCACGGCCCCCTTGGTGTGGGGGGTCCATGGCAATACCTGCCTGGCGGGTCAACTCGTTTTCGGGGATCAACCCCACACTGAGCAGGATGGTATCCACATCAAACTCCATCTCGGTTTCAGGGATAGGGCGGCGGTTTTCATCCACCTTGGCAACGATGGCTTTTTCCACTCGCTTTTTGCCCTGAATTTCCACAATGGTGTGGGACAAATACAGCGGGATATTATAATCGTGCAGGCACTGCACGATGTTGCGCGTCAAACCGCCGGAATAAGGCATCACCTCAACGCAGGCCAGCACCTTCGCGCCCTCCAGCGTCATGCGGCGGGCCATGATAAGGCCGATATCGCCGCTGCCCAAAATCAATACCCGTCTGCCCACCAGGTAGCCTTCCATATTTACATAGCGCTGGGCTGCACCGGCGGTATAAATTCCCGCCGGGCGGGTGCCGGGGGTGCCGATGGCCCCGCGGGTGCGTTCGCGGCAGCCCATGCACAGGATAATGCTTTTGGCCTGAATGATCTGGTAGCCCTTGCTGCGGCTGACGCAGTGTACCTGCTTATCGGGGGTCACTTCCAGCACCATGGTGCCCAGTTCCACCCGCACGCCGGTTGTGCGCAGCATCTCGATATAGCGCCCAGCGTATTCCGGGCCGGTAAGCTGCTGGCCAAACCGATGCAGGCCAAACCCGTTGTGGATGCACTGGTTCAAAATACCGCCCAGCTCTGCATCGCGTTCCAAAATCAAAATATCGCGCAGGCCATGCTGCCACGCGCTGTACGCCGCCGCCAGGCCCGCCGGGCCGCCGCCGATGATAACAAGTTCAACCATGGTTGCACCCCCTTCCGGTTTTGGTTTCACACAGCAGCACATTGGTGCCGGCTTTGTCCTGCAATACATCCAACGGGTCAATGCCTCGTGTTTTGCTGATCAGTTCCAGCACGCGCGGCCCGCAAAAGCCGCCCTGACAGCGGCCCATGCCCGCGTTGCACCGCCGCTTTACGCCATCAATGCTCACGGCTGGGATCTCGCTCTGCAAGGCATCCAGAATCTCGCCCTCGGTGATCGTCTCACACCGGCAGATCACGCGGCCATAGGCGGGATTTTTGGCAATCAGCTCCGCCTTTTTGCTCCGGCGGCAGCTCCTTGAACCGCACGCGGGTACGGCCATCCTTATAATCCGTCTTTGGCTCCGGCAGGTCGTTGTGGGCTGCCAGAATTTTAGTTACCTCTTTTGCCACAGCCGGTGCACTGGAAAGCCCCGGCGATTTCATGCCCGCCAGGTCAATAAAGCCCGGCGCGCCGACCGCTTCGCCGATCACGAAGTCCCCGGTATCCACGTTGGCGCGCACACCGGCAAAGTTGCGGATGGACTCGCCAAAGCGGATCCCCGGCACACTGCGCCTGGCCGCTGCCGCCACAAAGGCAAGGCCGTCTGCCGTGCAGGCGGTATCATCCCCCGCTACCGGCTGGGCGTTCGGCCCCACCAGCAGGTTGCCGTGTACGGTGGGCGTTACCAGCACCCCTTTGCCGTTCTCGTTCGGGCACTGGAAGATCACATGGTTCACGCGGTTGCCTTCGCTTTTGTCCAGCAGATAGTATTCCCCCGCGGGTAGGTTCCAGCGTAAAGGTGTGCGGCGCGGCCATCTCATGGATGGCCTGGGCGTTCAGTCCCGCCGCATTGACCACATAGCGGGCCGCAAAGCTGCCGTTTGGCGTGGTCAACTGCCAGCCGCCGTCAATCTTTTCAATGTTGGTTACAGGAGTGCTGCGGTACAGCTCTACCCCGTTGCGCACCGCCACCTCCGCCATGACCAGCGCAAACTCCCACGGGCTGACGATGGCTGCGCTGGGGGCAAACAGCGCCCCGGCCACTGTGGGGGGCAAGCTGCGGCTCCATCGCCATGGTTTCCTCCGCCGTCAGCAGCCGGATGCCCGGCACGCCGTTTGCCACGCCGTTCGCGTACAGCTTTTGCAGGTGGGGCAGCTCTGCCTGGCTCAGCGCCAGCACCAGGCTGCCGCACTGACGATAGGGCACATCCAGCCGGGCGCAGATTTCCTTTGCCAGCGCCACGCCCTGCACATTCAGGCGGGCCATTTGGGTGCCCGGTTCCGGGTCATACCCGGCGTGCAGGATGGCGCTGTTTGCCTTCGTTGTTGCATCCGCCACATCGTTTTCTGCTTCCAGCACTGCCACATGCAGCGGATAGTGTGACAGTTCATACGCTGCAGCTGCACCAACCACACCACAGCCAATGATTGCTACATCCAGCATAACTACCTCCCAGTTGTATTGGTCATTCAGGATGCAAAAATCCATCCTGTCACCATGGTTTCCATTGGTTTAATCATAGCGTTAAATGCACAAAAAATCAAGTTTAAGTTGATTTATTTTGCACATTTCGTTACCATTGTGTAGACAGCGGAATAGAGGTCCGCTGCTTTGTTTGCTGCCGCCTTTCTATGCAAAAAGCTGCCGCACCTGGCTTTCCCGGTGCAGCAGCTTTTTGTGTTTTTATGGGGTGAATAATCGTACTATCAGGCCAAATAGTCACGCAATAACCGTTCCAGTGTGGGGCGGGATACGCCAACAGCGGCGGCCAGCTGGGTTTTATTCATCTCACGGCACTGGTAGCGGGCGTACAGAGCATCAAAATCCGTCGGCAGCTGGGCAGGCTTGCGGCCTTTATACTGCTAAAAAAAATCGCTCATAAGTTCAACGTTTTCACGTTAAATTTATGAGCGATTTTGGTTAGGCCGGCCGGATTTGGCAAGCCGCGCCCTAAAAAACAGTCCGCTGGACTGTTTTTACCCGGCGGGACGTGGGACGCCGGGCACGGGCTGTTCAAATTCGGCCTATGTTCTCCCACCGCCGTTTATTACAAATAAAAAGATGCAACCCCCTGCGAGGTTGCATCTTGGTTGGGCCGGCCGGATTTGAACCGACGCAATGGAGGAGTCAAAGTCCTCTGCCTTACCGCTTGGCGACGGCCCAGCAAAAGAAAAGACCGCGCAGCATAATCACTGTGCGGTCTTTGGTGGGGTGCCTAGAGAGATTCGAACTCACGGCCTCCAGAGCCACAATCTGGCGCTCTAACCAACTGCGCCATAGGCACCATAGAATGCGCCCGAAGGGACTTGAACCCCTGGCCCACTGCTTAGAAGGCAGTTGCTCCATCCACCTGAGCTACGGGCGCGCACGGGTCAGTTCCTGTTGTCTGGGAACATGCTGCGTGAATTATAATATCACATGGGGCGCATTGTGTCAATAGTAAAGTTCAACTTTTTTGAACTTTTTTATTTGTGTTTTTATCGGGGCTTTCTGCCCGGCTTTTAAGGCAATACCACATAATTCTAAGTGCCGATACGGCGAGCGAGGTGCGGCAGCTGCTAAGACAAAAGCGCAGATAATACTGGATGCTGCAAAGGTGAGCGCCGCCAGTGGCGGAAACAGCGAACCGAAGCAGGGGCAGCGGTCGCAGAGTGCGAGGGGCTTTTGCCCCCGAAGCACGATGCGGGTACCGCAACCCGACATTATCGAGCATTTTGGCAACGCAGATGCCGTGCCGCAGCCGCCGGAGCGGTGCTTGAGCCGTTAGGCGGGAATTGTGCGGTATTGCCTTAATAGATTCCTGCCGGGGCCTGGGTGTTTACGAAATACAGCTCGTACCACAAAATAAAGGAATAGAAGCTCCAAATCTTGGTCATGTTCTTGGCCTTGCCCGCCTTATGATCATCCAGCAGGCGCATGATTTCGTCCACATTAAAGAACTTTTTCGGCAACGGGGCCAGTGAACTTTTCCTTTACCATATTATAGTACTTATCTTCCCGCAGCCAGTCGTTCAGCGGCACGGGAAGCCCAGCTTTTTGCGATGGGCAACGCTTTCCGGCAGCTGCTTCATGGCGGCACCGCGCAGAGCGATCTTGGTGGACTCTTTGCCGGAGCGGTATTTCTGCGGGATGGACAGTGCCACATCCAGCATGTTGCGGTCCAGGAAAGGCACGCGCAGTTCCAGGCTGTTGGCCATGCTCATGCGGTCGGCTTTCAGCAGGATATCATACAGCATCCAGGTGTGCATATCCACCCACTGCAGCTGGGTGGGTTCATCCAGACCCTGCACTTTATCAAAATAAGGCTTAAAGAACTGTTCCGGGCGGGGGCTGTGGTAGTTCTTTTTCAGGCAGCGGTCACGTTCAGCCGGGTCCAGGAAAACATAGTTGGCGCGCATATAGCGCTGCCAGGGTTCTTCTGCACCGCGCACCAGGAAGTGCTTGCCCTTAAAGTCCGGCAGTTTGGATGCCACTGCGCCTGCGGCCTTACGCAGCGCTTTGGGCACCTTATGCTCGTAATCCATAAAGTGAACCGCCTGGCAGTACATGGGGTAGCCGCCAAACAGTTCATCGGCACCTTCGCCGGAAAGCACGACCTTGACGTACTTGCGGGCGTTCTGGGCCAAAAAGTAAAGCGGAACTTCCGCCGGGTTGGGCATGGGTTCATCCAGGTACCACTGGATCAGGCGGTTGGCTTCAAAGAACTGTTCGGCATCCACCTTATTGGCAATGCTGGGCACACCGATTTCCTTACTGAACTCCTGGGCATACGGCAGCTCGGAGTATTTTTCCTCCGCATAGCCGACCGAGAAGCTCTTGACATGCGGAGTACCCTTAGCAACCTCGTTGACCACAAAGCTGGAATCCACACCGGAAGAAAGGAAGCAGCCAACCTCAACATCGGCAATCTGGTGGGCGGCAACGCTTTCGGCAAAGGTATCGGTGATGATTTTTCCCACTCTTCCAGGCTCTTGGAATCGTCCACATGGTACTTGATCTCATAGTAGCGTTCCACTGTCAGCTCGCCATTTTCCCAGGTGAACATACATCCGCTGGGCAGCTTGTAGACATTTTTGAACATGGTTTCCTCATTGGGGATATACTCAATGCTCAAATATTCCGGCAAGCGTTCCTCGTTTAGTTCCTTTTTGAAACCGGGATGAGCCAGAAAGCTTTTGATCTCGCTGCCAAACAGGAACAAACCATCCTGATTATAATAATAGAACGGTTTGATACCGAAGATATCCCGCGCACCAAACATGGTTTTGGTTTTCTGGTCCCAGATCACGAAGGTGAACATGCCGCGCAGTTTGCCGGGCAGCTGATTGCCCCACTGCTCATAGCCATGCAGCAGCACCTCGGTATCGGACCGGGTGGCAAAGGTATGGCCTGCGGCGATCAGTTCCTCGCGCAGGGTCTGGAAGTTATAGATCTCGCCGTTAAAAATGCAGACAAGACTGTCATCCTCATTGAACATGGGCTGCTTGCCGCCCTCCAGGTCAATGATGGAAAGGCGGCGGTGGCCCAGGGCTACCTGGTCGTCCACATAGTAGCCTTCGCCGTCTGGGCCGCGGTAGGTGATCAGGTCCGCCATTCCTTTTACAATGCGGCGGGCGATTTCCGCTTTATGGTTGCGCTCAGCAAAGCCGGTAATGCCACACATAGGCGCTTTCCCCTCTCTATATTATAATGGTTTGTTTTGTTACAGGCTGGCGTTTCTATGATTGCCAAAAGGGCGGCGGGTGCACAATGTGCGCCCCCTACGGGGGCCAGCGATTTTATTTATAGTGTGTGATAGCTTTTATTCTATCATCAATCCCGCAGGCCCTTATTGCCATAGTAGCGGGCGGTTTTGCGGTAGTAGTTCAGCTGGCTGCGGATGTACCAGAGCCAGCGCTTCAGGTTCCAATCCTCTTTGCAGAACAGCTGGTGGGCACATTTGCCCTCTTTTTTCAGCTTATCCGCACGGGCCAGCAGATCCGGGTCCTTCAGGTATTTTTTGATCACGCCGTAGGGGGCAATCATCCACAGGCTCTTGGTATCGGCAATGGTCAGGCCAAGTTCCTTGTGCTCCAGCACATCCTCCACCAGCCACTTGGACAGGTTATACCCTGCCGCGGTGACAAAGTAGCTGGAACGGCCCTGACGGGGGTTCATCTCAAACATCTTGTACTCGCCGGTGCGGGCGTCGTACTTGATGTCCATATTGGCAAAGCCTTCCCACTGCATATCTTCCAAAAAGTTTTTCAGCTTTTCCAGCAGGGCAGCATCATTGTATTCGGGGTCAGACAAGATGGCCGCATAGTTGCCGATGCCTTCGGGGGTCTGCTCTTCCAGCAGGGGCGGCCCAAAGCCATCAGCTTGACTTTGTGGTCCAGGCCGCAGTAGGCGTTCAGCACACGCATGCAGTTGTCATCGCCGGGGATATACTCCTGCAGAATCAATTCGTCCTGGTAGCTGCTGCCGTAAATGGCGGCGGTGATGGCGTCAAATTCTTCGCGGTTATTGGCAAGGAACACCTTTTTCTTGTGGGGGAAGGTGCAGTTCCAATACGCCGGGGAATTACTCGCCTTGATGATAACGGGGAACGCAAACGGCAGTTCTATATTTTTATAGTTCTGCGCATTGCAGGTTGCCGTTTTGGGGTAGCTCAGGCCGTGTGCTTCGCAGGCACGGTAAAAGTTTTCCTTAATATCCAGGTCCAGCACGGTTTGCAGTTCCGGGCAGGCAAAGTGGTAATAGGGTTTCAGGGCATCGCGGTGGCGGCCCATCAACACGGTGTAACCGTCCGCGCAGGAAACCAGCACCAGCGGCTTGTCCGCATGGGCTTTTTGCGTAATCAGTCAGCGTTTTTACAAACGTTTCATCGTTTTCCAAATCAGGTTCCAGCACGGCAATTTTTACAAGATTGGTGTTGGAAGTTGCAACCAGCGCACCCTTGCAGATGGCCACGCTGCGCACGCCATACTGCTGGTAAAAGCTGCGTGCCATACCATAAACATTGGCATCGCTGCCAAGAAGTACCGGTAAAAAATCAGACATAATACCAAACCTTTCCCATTTTGGTTATCTTTTATTTTACCGCCATTGCCACCACATGTCAAACGGCAATATCGCCTGCTTTGGGGGTGCGGGCACGGCATTTTTGTCTGCGCGGGCGAAAATTCCAGCAGCATTCGCCGCAAAATGCTTTTCTTTACGGCGCGAACCGTGTATAATAGGGCATATCGTACAAACAGTACCGGTTTCCGCCGGGGCAAGAAAGTAATAACCTGCGGTTTGTTTTTAGCTCCGCAGCCAGTTGAGGATTATAACCATGTGTGGAATTGTTGGCTTTGTCGGCGCACGCGCCGACATGCAGGAAATTTTACAGGGCATGATGGATGCCATCGCCCACCGCGGCCCCGATGGTCAGGGCCAGTTTATTGAAGGCCCGGCAGCCCTTGGCCAGCGCCGCCTTTCCATCATTGACCTGGAGGGCGGCAAACAGCCCATGTTCAATGAGGACCAAACCTCGCCGTCATCTTTAACGGCGAGATCTACAACTTCCAGGAGTTGACCGCCGAATTGATGCGCGCCGGGCACACCTTCGCCACCCGGTCCGACACCGAAGTTTTGCTGCACGGGTACGAGCAGTGGGGCAAGGAGATGCTGCAAAAAGCTGCGCGGCATGTTCACTTTTTGCCATCTGGGACCGCAAGAACGAAACGTTGTTCTGCGCGCGCGACCATTTTGGCATCAAGCCGTTCTATTATTACCAAAACGATGCCGGAGAGCTGCTGTTTGGCAGCGAGATCAAAAGCTTTTTGGCCCACCCCGGCTTCAAGAAAGAGCTGAACGAGCAGCTGCCGCTGTACCTCTCTTACCAGTATTCCCCGGGGAGGACACCTTCTTTAAGGGCGTCAAAAAGCTGATGCCCGCCCACTGGCTGGAATGGAAAGCCGGGCAGCTGACGGTGCAGCGCTACTGGCAGCCCAAGTTCGCCCCGATGATTCCCGCACACTGGAAGAGTGGGAGGACGAGATCAGCGCGGCGATGAAAGAGAGCGTGCAGGCACACAAGATCGCGGATGTTGAGGTCGGCAGCTTCCTTTCTTCCGGCGTGGATTCCAGCTACATGGCCGCGCTGGCCCATGTGGACAAAACATTCACCGTTGGCTTTGCCAACAAGCAGTATGACGAAACCGACTATGCACAGGAGTTTTCCAAGCACATCGGGGTCAAGAATTACGCTTACCGCATTACGCCGGAGGAATACTGGGCCAACCTGGGCAAGATCCAGTACCACATGGATGAGCCTCTGGCGGATGCCGCTTCGGTCGCGCTGTACTTTGTCAACCGCGAAGCATCCAAGCAAGTCAAGGTCTGCCTGTCCGGCGAGGGCGCCGATGAATTTTTCGGCGGGTACAACATTTATAAAGAGCCGTTTACCGTAACCTGGTATGACAAGATTCCCCTGCCCATCCGCCGGGCCATCGGCGCGGTGGCGGACCTGCTGCCGCCGGTGCATGGCATCAACTTTTTGGTGCGCCGCGGCAAGCCGCTGGCGGAGCGTTACATCGGCAACACCAACCTGATGGATGAGCACCGCAAGAAAAAAGCTGCTGAAAAACTACCACCCCGGCAAGCTGCCCACCGACCTTTCCCGCCCGTACTTTGAGCTTTCCAAAGGGCAGGACGCTGTGACCCAGATGGAAACCTGCGACCTGAACCTGTGGATGGTGGGCGATATTCTGCTGAAAGCCGACAAGATGAGCATGGCCAACAGCCTGGAGCTGCGCGTGCCGTTCCTGGACCGCAAAGTATTTGAACTGGCAAGTCATATTCCGACCAAGTGCAAGGTGAACGCCAACCAGACCAAGATTGCGATGCGCGGTGCGGCAGAAAAGACCATTCCCGCCAAAACGGCAGACAAAAAGAAGCTCGGCTTCCCTGTTCCGGTACGCGCCTGGCTGCGGGATGAGCAGTATGCGGGCGTTGTGCGCAAGGCATTTAACACCCCCGCCGCGGAGCAGTTTTTCCGCACAAAAGAGCTGAATGCCATGCTGGACCAGCATATTTCCGGCAAGCGGGATAACTGGCGGCAGATCTGGTGCATTTTTATGTTCTTAGTCTGGTACGATGAATACTTTGTAAAACGCTGAGGTGATAACAACATGCTGTTAAAACAACTGCTGAAAAATCTGGACTATACACTTGTTCAGGGCTGCCTGAATACCGAAGTGACTGACATTTACTATGATTCCCGCAAGGTAACGCCAGGCGGTCTGTTTGTCTGCATCGTCGGCACCCAGCGGGACAGCCATGATTACGCCGCGGACGTTGCCGCCAAAGGCGCTGCCGTGCTGGCCATCCAGCACGACCTGCCCGCCGAGGTGCTGGCCGCTTTGCCGGATGTGACCGTGGTCAAGTTCGAGAACACCCGTTACGCCATGGCGCTGCTTTCCACCGCCTATTTTGGCCGTCCCGCGCTGGAAATGACGATGGTTGGCGTGACCGGCACCAAGGGCAAAACCACCACCACCCACATGATCAAGGCCGTGCTGGAAGCCGCAGGTCACAAGGTCGGCATGGTCGGCACCAACGGCGTGTATTACCCCGGCCACCACTATGACCTGAATAACACCACCCCCCCCGAGAGCTATGAGCTGCAAAAGATCCTGCGCCAGCTGGCGGATGCGGGGTGCGATGCCTGCGTGATGGAAGTTTCCAGCCAGGGCATTATGATGGACCGCGTGGCGGGCATCCATTATAAAGTGGGCGTGTTCACCAACCTGTACCCGGACCACATCGGCCCCGGCGAACATTCCAGCTTTGAGGAATACCGCAGCTGGAAAGGCAAGCTGTTCCAGCGCTGCGATGTCGGCGTGGTAAACGCCGATGACCCCAACACCGAAGCCCTGCTGGAAGGCCACACCTGCAAGCTGGTTACCTATGGCATCCATGCCCCCAAGGTAGATTACCGTGCCAGCGAGCAGTACCGCCTGCTGCGCAACAAGGAGATGCTGGGCGTTGAGTTCACCCTGACCGAGCCGGACGGCCACACGCTGGACGTACAGGTGGGCATGCCGGGGCTGTTCAGTATTTACAACGCCCTGGCCACCATCGGCGTGGGCAAGGTGCTGGGCCTTGCGGATGCCCCCATCCATGAGGGGCTGAAAAAGGCGCTCGTCAAAGGCCGTGTGGAGCTGGTGCCCATCAGCCACAAGTTCACCATCCTGATCGACTATGCCCACAACGAAGCCGCCACCGAAAGCCTGATTGAAACCCTGCGGGAGTACAACCCCAACCGCCTGGTCGTGGTGTTCGGCTGCGGCGGCAACCGCAGCAAGCTGCGCCGTTACGGCATGGGCGAAGTGTGCGCCAAGTTGGCGGATTTCAGCATCCTGACCGAAGACAACAACCGCTTTGAAAAAAGTGGAAGATATTATCGCGGACATCAAAACCGGCATGGCCAAGGGCAACCCGGACGCCAAGTATGTGGAAATTCCCGACCGGCTGGATGCCCTGCATTACGCCATTGACCACGCGCAGGAGGGCGACCTGATTGCCGTAATTGGCAAAGGCCACGAAGCCTACCGTGACCGCGAGGGTGTTAAAACGCCGTTTTTGGAGCGCGAGCTGATTGAAGAATACGCCGCTGAAACTGGGGTAGAATAAGCAATTTTGCAGGGCTATGCTTTGCCTTTTGCTGCTTTGCGGCAAAAGCGGCACGGCCCTGCTTTTCTTTTGCACAAAACTATGGTATACTGTTTGTGTATGCTAAAAAGTATAGGCAATACCGCATAATTCTAAGTGCCGATACGGCGAGCGAGGTGCGGCAGCTGCCGGAGCGGTGCTTAAGCCGCTAGGCGGGAATTGTGCGGTGTTGCCTATACACAAAATTCAAACCGAACCAATGCGGAAAGGAGGCCGGTTTGATGACCACACAACCACCTGACCGGCTTTTCCGCCCGGTCAGCCCAGCAGCACAGGCCAAGGGCGAGCGTGTGCTCTGCGCTGCCGTGGCGCTGCTGCTGGTTTTATCGGAGGTATTCAGCTCCAACATTCAAAACACACTGCCCACATTCAGCCATGTGTGCCGCATTGCCTTAACCGTTATGGCGGCGGTGCTGCTGGTTGCCAAAAGCCTGCTGCTGACCCAGTGGCAGACCAAACAACAGGCGCTGACGGTCGCCGCGTTGGCCGCTTTTGCGGTGTTTACCACCGCATACGGGCACGACCAATGGTTTTTGTTTGCCGTTTTGCTTGGCATTGGTGCCAAGGATGTTGATTTGCGCCGGGTGCTGCAGGTCTACCTTGCCGCAGCGGCTGGCGGGCTGCTGGCGGTGCAGCTGCTGCACGCCGCAACGCCGCTGGTGCCCTACCTGTACTACTGCCGCAACTGGGATTACGGCTATGGCCATTACAACGGGTACGGTGCCCGGCTGGCCGGTGTGTTTTTTGCCTGGGGCTGGCTGCGTTGGCCGCGCCTGCGCTGGTGGGACTGGGGCGGCCTGGCTGCCCTGGCGCCTCCACACGCTGCTGGTGCCCGGCTGCCGCGGGGCAGGCATTGCCATGGTACTGCTGCTGGTTTTGTTTTTTGCTGCAGCGTGCCCTGCCCGCCTTTTTTTGAAAGCCGCATCTGGCACGGCATGGCCCTGGCTGCCGCACCGCTGGCGCTGGGGTTCAGCCTGTTGGCCGGGCGGCTGTTTGACCCGGATCATCCCACCGCCACCCCGCTGCTGGACAAACTGAACGGCCTGCTTTCCGGCCGGTTCGAGATCTGGCACCATGTGTTCTGGGGGTATCCCCTCTACCACCCGGAGCAGGACGGGGTGCCCGGCTGGTACCATGATGCCATGCCCAAGGCCGTTACCCTTTGGGTGGCCTTGCCACTGATGGAGACGAGCACCACGCCATTGATAACTCTTTCCTTGCCATCCCGATAAACAAGGGTGTGCTGGGGGCCGTGGTGATTGGGGTCATCTTTTTGCTGTTGATGTGGCGGCTGTGCCAAAACCGCTGCACGGGCGAAACTTTGTTTTTGACGGTGATCCTGGTTTACTTTTTTGATGGAAAACAAATGCTTTTTGTTCTCCGCCGACCCGTTCATTCTGCTGCTGCCCGCAGCGCTGTTTCCCGCAAAGGGCAAGCCTCTGCCGGTCGTCTGCCCGCCGGTAACACGAGGGTGTATCTGAAAAGAATAGAAAAAGCTGCCTGAACCTGTTTGCAGTGTGCAAACGATCCAGGCAGTTTTATTTTTTATCCAATTTGCTTTTTGTCAAAAGCGGGCTTATCTCACAGCTCGCTGAGGATATTGCCGTCAATGGAGATGGTGATGACCTGCCACGGAATGAACTTGCCGCTGTTCTGCAAGGCCACCTTGGCGGCGCGTTCCAGCCCGCCGCAGCAGGGCACTTCCATCCGCACCACCGTCACGCTCTGGATGTTATTTTCGCGGATGATCTGGGTCAGCTTTTCGCTGTAATCCACATCGTCCAGCTTGGGGCAGCGACCCACCAGCGTGATATGGCCGCGGATGAATTTTTGATGGAAGTTGGCGTAAGCATAGGCCGTACAGTCCGCTGCAATCAGCAGTTTGGCCCCATCAAAGTAGGGGGCGTTGACCGGAACCAGTTTGATCTGCACCGGCCATTGGGAAAGCTGAGACCGCAGTGCTGGCATGTCCTCCCCTGCCGGTTCCGGCTTATGCTGCATCTGGCGCATCTGGCTGCCGGGGCAGCCGTGGTGCATTTGCGGCGCAGGCTGGTGGAACACGCTGCGGGCCGCGCTGCCGGGGCAGCCGCCCAGCGGCTTTTTGGGCGGCTGCGGCTTTCTGGCGCTTGTTTTCCTCCACAGCCTTTTCATCATAAGCGGCGGCTTCGCGCTCCACAAAGGTGATAGCACCAGTGGGGCAATGGGGCAGGCAGTCGCCGAAGCCATCGCAGTAGTCATCCCGCATCAGTTTGGCCTTGCCGTTGACCATGGCGATAGCACCTTCGTGGCAGGCATTGGCGCAGGCACCGCAGCCGTTGCATTTATCGGTATCGATCTGGATAATTTTGCGAATCATAGAGGGTGTTCCTTTCTCCGCGCCGTTCAATGCCGTGCATTGCTGTGCGGCGCGCTGCTCTTTTCTTTTTGCTGTGCTTGTATTATAATGCCATCAGGCCAATAAATCTGTGGTTATAACCACAAAAAGTGAGGAATCCCATGGAAAAAACAGCCAGCACCCCCATCCAGCTTTTCCGTGGCATGACGGCGGACGAACTTGCCACCCTGCGCGCCGCCCACTGCATCCGTGTGCAGCGTTATGACAAAAACGCTCTGATCTACCATGCGGGCCGTGTGGTACATGAGATCGGCATTGTGCAAAGCGGCAGCGTAAACGTAGAATCCAACGACCTGTGGGGCAACAAAAGCATTTTGAGCCATGTGGAAGCCGGGCAGGCGTTTGCCGAAACTTATGCCCTGTGCGGCGAGCCGCTGATGGTGGATGTAGCCGCCGCGGAGCCGTGCGAAATTTTATGGCTGGATCTTGTACCCATGCTGCAGCAGCAAAGCACTGCCGCCAGCTGGTAACCCAAGTTTTTGCACAACCTGTTACTGCTTTCTATGCAGAAAAACCTGGCGCTCTCCCAACGCATCCGGTGCACCACACCAAAAAGTGCGCGTGGGCGGCTGCTGACCTATCTTTCCGCGCAGGCAGTGCGGGCGGGCAGCACGCATTTTTCCATCCCGTTTGACCGCCAGCAGCTGGCGGACTACCTGAACCTGGACCGCAGCGCACTTTCCAAGGAGCTGGGCAAAATGCGGGACGATGGGCTGATCCGCTGCCGCAAAAACGAATTTGAGCTGTGCGGAACGGAATAACGCCCCCGATCCCCCTATCCTTAAGGCAACACCGCACAATTCCCGCCTTGCGGCTTAAGCACCGCTCCGGCAGCTGCGGCCTGCTTCGTCCAGCTTGTTGGCTTTCAACAGGCGGATCACTTCGGGGATATTGGTCTGGATGGGCCCCCTGCTGGCAGCGCGGCTTTTTGCAGCCCAGACACTGGTTGGCTTCGTCCATGACATGTAGTGCCATTGTTTCCCTCATTTCGCAACGATTTTGCGTGTTAAAAGCGCAACAAAGTTTCAACTCAACGCACTTTTTATCCATAATTATATTATAATAGCACTACATGCGCCGTGTACGCAAGCCCCATGGGCTGTATTTTGTACCGGCAAAGTAACGAAAAAATCAACCGCTTTGCTGTGCATATCAGCAGCAATTTGCAGTTTTTGGTCCTGCCCCGCCAAACCCGCAAGGCTGGTACCCGCCGGAATTTTTGCGTGCTTTAACAGCGGCAGCGCGTTGCGCTTTGCCCCCAGCACCAACAGGTACGGCGGCAGCGCGGGCAGGCCCGCGGCGGGCACATCCAGCACAGCATCCAGTACCAGTCGCCGCAGGCGGGCCGTGGGGTAGCGCTTGGTTTTCAGGCGGTCATACAGATCATTTACCGTTTCTGCTTCGCGGGCTGCGGCATACAGGCGGTTTTCCAGCCCTTCGCCCGCGCCGCGTAAGGTACTCAGCTGCTCCGGCGTTTTGGTGCGCAGCAAAGTCAGCACTGCGGTGCTGAACTTTTCCGGGTCCGCCAGCTGACCTTGTTCCGCGGCCTGGCGGTACAGCTCCATGGCTGCCTGCGGCACAAAGGGGCTGGCAGCCTTGATTCCTTGCGTATGCACCAACTGCCGGATATGGGAAGCCGAAGCCAGTGCCTGCCCCTGTACCTGGCCGGTCTGGGCGGTGCCATGGGCTGCGCCCAGACGCGGCAGGGGCAGCAACTGCATGGCTGCCCCTGCCGCAGAATGGCCTTGCAGTATTCGATCCCCAAAATGTTGTTGGGCGTTTGCAGCAAATCCGCAGCACCGGGGCACAATGTTTCGGCGGCTGCGGCACGGGCGGCGGCAAAGGGCAGGCCGCTTTCCAGCTGGCTGCGCAGCGCCGCCGGGAACGCCGCACTGCACAGCGCGCAGCCGCTGCCTGCAAGGGGGCGGGCTCCGGGGTCTCGGCACCGAACGCAGGGTATCGCACCCCAGCGCGGCCAGCAGATGTACCCCGCCAGCGGCAAACTGTTCTGCGCTGGCGTTGGCATAGGGCGCAGGCAGCGCCACCACCAGGTCCGCCCCGGCAGCCAGCGCTGCGCGCACCCGCACAGCTTCCGGCAGGATGGGTACCCCACCGCGTTGCACAACGCCGGTGCTCATGCACACCGCGATGGTACTGGCCCCCCGCTGCCGCAGCATGCGCAGCTGCAATGCGTGGCCGCTGTGGAACGGGTCATACTCTGCAATGATGCCGACAAAATTCATATCGTCTACCCCTGATTCTCTGCAAATTCTGTTCGCTTGTGTCGAAAAGAGCCTTGCAATGTTTTCTGCTTCATTATATAATAAATTTGTCTGATACAAAAGGGCCAATACAAAAACCGGGTCCCGCCCGGCATGGTTCTTAAATTTTGAAGGAGGACAAATCCAATGAAGATCCTTGTTATCAACTGTGGTTCTTCCAGCCTGAAGTATCAGCTCATCGATATGCAGGGCGAACGCGTGCTGTGCAAGGGCCTGTGCGAGCGCATCGGCATGGAAGGCAGCATGATTACCCATGAAGCCAACGGCAATAAAGCCACCACCCCGGCCATCTTCCCCACCCACACCGAAGCATTTGCTGAGGTTGTGAAGAAGATGACCACCGGCGATGGCAAGTCATTGATGATGTCAGCGAGATCAACGCCATCGGCCACCGCGTGGTCCACGGCGGCGAAAAGTTCCAGGCCAGCTGCCTGATCACCCCCGAAGTGATCGAGACCCTGCGCGAGCTGAGCCCCCCTGGCCCCGCTGCACAACCCCTGCCGGCATCCTGGGTATCGAGGCGCCAAAAGGTCTTTGGCGATATCCCCAATGTTGCCGTGTTTGATACCGCTTTCCATTCCACCATGCCGCCGAAAGGCTTTCATGTACGCCATCCCGTATGAATATTACGAAAAATACGGCGTGCGCCGTTACGGCTTCCATGGCACCAGCCACAAGTACGTCAGCTCCCGCGCTGCCGAATATCTGGAAGAGCCCATCGACCGCCTGAAGCTGATCACCTGCCATCTGGGCAATGGTTCTTCCATTGCTGCAGTTGACCAGGGCAAGGTTGTGGATACCTCTATGGGCATGACCCCGCTGGCCGGCCTGATGATGGGCACCCGCTGCGGCGATATCGACCCTTCTGTGGTCAACTACCTGAAGTACACCCTGAACATCACCGGCCACCAGCTGGACGAGATTCTGAACAAGAAGTCCGGCCTGCTGGGTGTTTCCGGCGTTTCCAGCGACAAGCGTGACGTTGAGGCAGCGGCCGCCGCCGGCAACCCGCGCGCACAGCTGGCCAGCGATATGCTGAACTACCAGATCAAGAAGACCATCGGCAGCTACATTGCCGCTATGGGCGGTGTTGACGCCATCGTGTTCACCGGCGGTATTGGCGAGCATGACGCCGACTCCCGCGCCAAGATCTGCCATCACATGGATTGGCTGGGCATCCGCGTGGATACCGACAAGAACGCCAACGCCCACAAGAAGAACAAAGATGTTGTGGAAATCACCGCTTGGGGTGCCAAGGTTCGCACCCTGGTCATCGAGACCAACGAAGAGCTGATGATTGCCCGCGACACCAAGGAAGTTCTGGGCAACCACGGTTTGGCTTTGATTGCCGCCTGTTTTGGCGTAATTAGTTAAATTAAAAGATCCGCTCCTTTTTGCAGAAAAGGGGCGGATTTTTTGGTTAATTAAGAAAGAAAAAATAATAAAGGCAATACCGCATAATTCTAAGTGCCGATACGGCGAGCGAGGTGCGGCAGATGCTAAGCCAAAAGCGCAGATAATACTGGATGCTGCAAGGTGAGCGCCGCCAGTGGCGGAAACAGCGAACCGAAGCAGGGGCAGCGGTCGGAGAGTGCGAGGGGCTTTTTGCCCCCGAAGCACGATGCGGGTACCGCAACCCGACATTATCGAGCATTTTGGCAACGCAGATGCCGTGCCGCAGCCGCCGGAGCGGTGCTTAAGCCGTTAGGCGGGAATTGTGCGGTGTTGCCTAAAGAATAATTGTGGTGGACTGCGGCGCGGGCGCGCCGCTCAGAATTTTTTTGGGAGGGTGCGGGATAGTGGAACAAGATTGGTGGGCTTTTATCGTGCACTGTAGGGAACGGTCTTGACCGTTCCGGAACCCTGCTTATCTGTTATCATGGGATTTATGACCAGGCTCCTTCCGGGGCGTCGGGGACGCCGCCCCCTACAAACAATTTGTTGGTTCATCTTATATTTTTAATGTACAGTTCCGACCATGGTCCCGGCGCGGTCGGGTGACCCCGCCCTACAGAAAGGCAGAGCATAACACACTTTCTATTGCTGGCAGTACGGCAGGGCGCAGGGGCCGTTTGCTCTTACCGTATCCCCTGCAAAATCTCCACCACTTCCGCTTTATCCTGCCAACGGTACACCGATGCCACATAGTAGCTGTCCCCTGCTGTCCATGCCACCACACTGCAATCCTCAATCTGCTCCGCAGTCAAAGCAGCAATGTCATCCACAATCATGATTTGTTGTTCTATGTTCGCTTTATCTTCCTCGGTAATGGCATCATCCGGCCCGCAGCCCTGAATGTTGACTTTGTTTTCCAGCGGCATTTGGGCAATGCCCAGCACCTGGTGTTCTTTGCTCTGCTTGCCGTTATCGATCAGGCAGGAGTACGCACCGTATTTCTGATAGGTGCTGTCGTCCCATGTCACGGTGCAGCCATCCGGTAGCCAGGTCAGCTGCATTTGTTCCATGGGGATGCTGTTCTGCGGTGCTTCCTGCACGGCAAGGTATGCGCGGCTGCCCTCCAGGATCACGGCAACTCTTGGCCAAAAGGCATAGGCGGTTGTTGCCAGCACTGCACAAACGGCGGCTATGATGACCGTTTTCAGTAGCCGCCGGGGTGTGCGGCGCACCTGCGGCACAAATGGCATTGGCACATTGGCTGGTTCCAGCTGTTCCAGCGCCGCCAGATCCGCGCGTTGCTGGGCGGCGCACGCCTGCACCAGCAGTTCATCCAATGGTTCTTTCATAAGGTCAAGCCCTCCTGTTCCAGTAATTGTTTCAGCTTTTGCCGGGCGCGGCGGCTGCGCTGGCGCACCGTAGCGGCGTGCAGCCCCAGTGTTGCCGCAATTTGTGCCCCGGTCATGCCCTGCCCGTATTGCAGCTGCAAGATGGCGCGGTCGGTTTCTTCCAGCGCCTGCATTGCCGCCAGCAGGCAGCGCACGGCCTCGCTGCGTTCCAGCTTTTTCCTGCGGCAGCGGGCCAGCATCCGGCAGGGCGGCAAATACTGCATCTTCTGCCGGTTCGGCCCGCCGGCTCCGCCGCATGTTCAGGGCCGTATGGCGCACCGTGACCAGCAGCAAATGGCGCAGCTTTTCCGCATCGGTCGTATCGGGCCGTGCCCGGTTCAGCCGCAGCCAGCTTTCCTGCACAGCATCCTGCGCCAGATGGCTGTCCTGCAAAATTTTATTTGCCAATGTACACAGGCGGCCATAATCCTGCACCAATGCCTGCTGCAAGGTATCTGCCGAGAACATTCTCTTCCCCCTCCTTTTTCCTTATTCAGAAAGGCCTTTCACTTCTCTAACACGCCGTCCCCACATTTTGTGACAGCAAAAACGGCACCCATGTTACCGGGTGCCGCTCTGTTTCCTATGGCAACACAAAAGCCTGCGGCGGATTGCAGGCGCAGTTCCACCACAGGCTGTATATTTTTATGTTACAGGCTGGAATAGCCAAAGCTGTTGACCAGTGCGTCAATGCGTTTGCCCTGTTTGCACCACGGGCAGTCGCGGGAATCATAGCTCTGGTAATCGCCAAGGTCGTTGGGGTTAAAGATGGAAGTAACGGGGTAGCCTGCGCACTCTGTCTGGGTGGCAAAGATTGCGCCAATGCCAACCACCTGGCCGCCGTAATAGTTGATCGCTTCCACAGCAGCCTGCGCGGTATAACCGGTGGTAACGGATGCCGCCAGGATCAGCACATGTTTGCCCGCGATCATGGGGGAGGTATTTTCGCGGAACAGCAACTGGCTGCCGGTGGTGTGTTCCGGCGTGACCACATAGATGGTCTGGTGGGCGTTCATGTTTACATAGCCGTCGCGGGTCAACTCGCTGGCCATGCAGGCGCCGATCACCTCGGTGCCGTCCAGGCAGAGGATGGTATCCACGATGGTGGTGTGGGTATAAGAGCTGACCAGTTCCAGTGCCACGGCACGCGCTTCGGAAAGGCGGGTCTTTTGCATGGTAACGTCAATGTAATAATTGATATGGCTGTGGCTTGTGGCAAAGTGCCCCTTTGCCACGCGCAGTACAAGATCCTGTTTTTGGGTGGGTAATTTGACCATATTGATTGCCATGTGTCTCACTCCTGTTCTGTCATTTCAACCGATAAATCGCTCTCTTTCTTTTATTTTATTGTAAAACATCCCCATATGCAAGAGCTTTTTTTGGTGGCAATTCCGTACAAAATGCCGGGCTGCAATTTGGTTGAACTGCTATTTTTTTGCGTTTGTGCTGTCTTGTTTTGCCGCTTTACACCCTACCCTGCCAATGGTATAATATTTAATATTATACTGGGGTAAAAGGGGGATCTGACGCCATGGGTTACAGGCTGGCAGAACAAAATGGGGAAAGTGTTGCCGTGCCGCGGCTGGTGTTCGCGCACCTGGCCCGCGCAGACGGCGATACCATCCGCGCCGCGTTGTATCTTTTGGGCGGTGGCGGAACCGACCCCCGCACCATGGCGCGGGATCTTGGCATGCCCAGCATTGAGGCCGCCAAGCGCGCCATGCAGTATTGGGCCGGTGCCGGGCTGCTGGTCAGTGACCGGGATGCGCCCCTGCCCAAAACCGAAATGCAGAAAGCTTCCGCCATCGACCTGACCACCCTGAACGACCCTTATGTTTCGGTCCTATGCGAGGAAGCGCAGACCGCATTCGGCAAGGCACTCAGCCGAACCGAGATGCAGCGGCTGGTCAGCCTGTATCTGAATGATGGCTGGCAGCCCGGATGTTGTGCTGCTTTGCTGCGCCGAAGTTGCCCGCCAGGGCCGCCGCACCGTTGGCGCGCTGAGCCGCGAACTTTTGAAATGGCGGGATGCCGGGGTGGAAACCGGCGAGGACGCCGAACGTTACTTAAAGCAACAGGCCCAGCGGGAAAGCTGGTGCATCGAGTCTGCCGCCCTGTTTGGCATCGCCCCTGCGCAGCTCAGCCGCTGGGAGCGCGGGGCCATTGCCCGCTGGCACGAGGACTGGCGTTTTGGCGCGGACATGATTGAGGAAGCCCTGCTGCGGGCGGACAATCACCGCACGGTGCGCTACGTGGACGGCATTCTGCGCTCTTGGTACGCGCAGGGACTAACCACGGTATCGGCGGTGCGCGGTCAGGGTCAGCTGGCGGGCAGCAACATTCTGACCACCGGGGCAAAGCCAGCCGCCCCCAAAACCGACTTGTTCCAGACCAACTGGAATGATGTTTTTTGACGATGACACGGAGGGATAAGCCATGCGCACCAAAGATGAACTCTTCCGCGAAGCACTGCGCCACATTGCGGCCCGCCGCCAGCAGGCCGTAACAGCAGCCGAGCGTGACCGTGCCGCAGCGCTGGCTGCCCACCCGGAGCTGCGCGCCGCCGAGGACGCCCGCACCCACGCCGGGCTGACCCTGACGCTGGCCGCCGCCCGCGGCGCGGACCAGACCGCCGCAGCCGCAGCGCTGAAAGCGGCAGACGAGCGCTGGACAGCTGCTTATTCCACGCTGGGCCTTGGGCCGGAGGGTTTTGTTCCGCACTACACCTGCCCCACCTGCAAGGATACCGGCATGGTGAACGGCCGTCCCTGCAGCTGCGTGGCCGAAGCAGCCCGCACCCTGCGGCGGGATGAGATCAACGCCGCAAGCCCGCTGGCCCTGTGCAGCTTTGATACCTTCGAACTGGACCGCTACCCCGCCGAGCCGGAGCCGGAGCTGGGTGGCACCCCGCGGGACTACATGGGCAAAGTGCTGGCCTACTGCCAGCGGTACGCCAACAGCTTTACGCCGGAAAGCCGCGGCCTGATGTTTATTGGCAGTGCCGGGCTGGGAAAAACCCACATGGCACTTGCCATTGCAGACACAGTTTTGAACCGCGGGTTTGATGTGCTGTACACCAGCTCCGCCGCACTGGCCGCTCAGCTGGGGCGCGAACACTTTGACCGTGCCGCCGAAGACCCTGGCTGGATGCCTGCAAGGAGGCCGACCTGCTGATTCTGGACGACCTGGGCACCGAGTACATCAGCCAGCTGACCATCAGCGTATTGTATGAGCTGATCAACACCCGTATGCTCTGCCACCGGCCCACCATTTACACTTCCAACATTGTGGATAGTTCCATTTTTGAAGCCCGCTACACCGAAAAAAGTAGCCAGCCGCATTTTTTGGCGAGCTGCCAGATCTTCAAGTTTTTTGGCACCGACCAGCGCTTAAAGCGCGGCGGCAAGCGCTGACCCCCATACAGAAAGGTGGTCGGCATTGCTTCCATGAAAAAGCCCGCCGAGTTGGAAACGCTGGGTGTGGATGCAGTGATTGGGGATTATACGGATTTGGGGAAACTGGCAAAAATTTTGGAAGTATAATTTTTTTAAGGCAATACCGCATAATTCTAAGTGCCGATACGGCGAGCGAGGTGCGGCAGATGCCAAGCCAAAAGCGCAGATAATACTGGATGCTGCAAAGGTGAGCGCCGCCAGTGGCGGAAACAGCGAACCGAAGCAGGGGCAGCGGTCGCAGAGTGCGAGGGGCTTTTGCCCCCGAAGCACGATGCGGGTACCGCAACCCGACATTATCGAGCATTTTGGCAACGCAGATGCCGTGCCGCAGCTGCCGGAGCGGTGCTTAGCCGCAAGGCGGGAATTGTGCGGTGTTGCCTTAACTGTCCCCTTCACAGCTGCTTCCCGGATAACAAAAAATGGCATGTACTGCACTCTTGTGCGTGAGCAGTACATGCCATTTTTATTTATTGTGCTCCTGCGCGGAAATTCAGTAGTTTTCTTCCGCTTTGCTCTTTCGCGGCAGACGCTTCCACACAAGCGCAGCGGCATCGCCAACGGCGGTCAGGCCGCGCTCCATGCTGTGCAGCGTCTGCACAACAAGCAGCAAAAGGCGATCAAAATCAGCATACCGCGCATATCCAGATGTTCCAGGCCGAGGAACCCGCCCAGCAGCGCGATCGCCGCACCGGCCAAAATCAGCATACCGCCCCACAGCACACCATGAGCCACGGTGAACGGCTTGCACACATCCCACAATACCGCCATGCCAACAGCCAGCAACAGCAGCGTTGTCAGGGTGGTCAGGGTGCCGATGGGCAGCTCAAATGCGAACACAAAGGCTTCGATACCCAAAATGAGCAGCAGGTCGCTCAAACCGCCGGGCAGGGCCGCGCGCAGAACATTCTGGATGAATTTGCCGTGCACCATCTCGTGGTTGGGCTCCAGCGCCAGAATAAAGGACGGGATGCCGATGGTGACCATCGACAGCAGCGAAAGCTGCAGCGGCTGCAGCGGATACGGCATGGTGATGAACAGCGCGATAAAGGTAAGCAGGAACGAGAAAATATTCTTGACCAAAAACAGCGATGCCGACCGCTGAATGTTGTTGATCACGCGGCGGCCCTCCGCCACAACGGCAGGCAGGCCGGAAAAATCTGATTCCAGCAGTACCAGCTGGGCCACCTGGCTGGCGGCCTGGGCACCGGATGCCATGGCAATACCGCAGTCCGCATCCTTCAGGGCCAGCACATCGTTCACGCCGTCGCCCGTCATTGCAACGGTGTGGCCATCCGCTTGCAAAGCTTTCACGAATTTGCGCTTCTGGGCGGGGGTTACACGGCCAAACACCGTGCAGGTGCGCACGGCTTCGGCAACTTTTTCGTCGGTATCCAGCGTTGCGGCGTCCACATAACGCTCTGCGCCCTCAATGCCCGCCTGGCGGGCCACCTCGCTGACGGCAACGGGATTATCGCCGGAGATGACCTTAACGGCAACGCCCTGTTCGGCAAAGTAGCGGAACGTTTCCGGTGCTTCTGGTCGGATGCGGTTGGCAACGGGCAGCAGGGCCACAAACTCCAGCTTGTCAGCATCCAGCCCGACCTTGGGGTCCGGCTCAACATCACAGCGAGCCAACAGCAGCACGCGGCTGCCTTTTTCCAAAAGCGGCTCCACCTGCGCAGCAAGCTCGGCATAGCGGGCACCGGCCACAAATTCCGGTGCCCCCACCACAAAGCTGCCCTCGGCAAAGGTCGCGGCGCTCCATTTGTATGCGGAATTGAACGGCACCACGCTTTGGCGCGGCCAAGGCGTGCCGTTCTGTTTGCCAAAGCGCTGTACCATGGCGCGGGCGGTATCGTTATCCGGTTCAGTCCCCGCGTAAATACTATGCAGCACGGTGTATACCCTGTCCTGCGGCCAGGCATCAGGGGTCAGCAGCAGCGGCTCCCCGGCTTCCATCCGGGCCTCGGTAATGGTACCGGTCTTGTCCACGCACAGCACATCCACGCGGGCCAGCGTTTCAATACAATTCATATCCTGCGCCAGTACCTTGCGCTGCGCCAACCGCACCATACTGACGGCGAGGGCCACACTGGTCAGCAGATACAGCCCTTCGGGGATCATGCCGATCAGCGCCGCCACCGTAGCTTCCACCGAATCCCGCAGCGGTAGTTCCAGGCTGACATATTGCTTTAGGAACATTACCACGCCCATCGGGATCAGCGCAATGCCGATCACCCGGATCAACCCATCCAGCGAGCGCATCATCTCGCCCTTGGCAACCTTGTGGCCGCCCTCGCGGGCTTCGGTTGCCAGCTTGCTGGCATAGCTTTCGGCACCCACATGGGTCAGGCGCACGGTGCACCGGCCAGATACCAGAAAGCTGCCGGACCGCAGCACATCGCCAACGTTTTTGGGCACCGGCTCTGCTTCGCCGGTAATCAGGGCTTCGTTCGCCTGAGCGCTGCCGGTGCACACAACGGCGTCTGCACAGATCTGCTCGCCGGAGGTAAACTCCACAATGTCATCCCGCACCAGCTCTTCGCTGGGCAGCAAAATGCTTTTTCCGTCCCGCAGGCAGCGCACCTTATGCGCCGCCACAAGGGTCAGCTGGTCCACCGTATGCTTGCTGCGCAGCTGCTGCACCGTGCCAATGATGGTATTGGCAATCACAACCCCCAAAAAGGTCATGTTCGCGAAGGACCCCACCAATGCCAGGCAAAGCGCCAGCACGATAAAAACCAGATTGAAAAACGTAAAAATATTATCCCGAATGATCTCGGTTTCGCTCCGGGTCGGCGAAGCCGCCGCACGGTTATCCAGCCCCGCCGCCATGCGCTGGGCTCGCCTGTTCCGCGGTCAGGCCCTTGGCTGGGTCTGTTTCCAGCAGCGGCACCTGCAGGCGTTCGGGCTGTGGCTGGGCCGCGGCCGGCTGTTTGCCTGCCGGGCGCGGCAACTGTAATTTTGACAAAGCGCTCTCCCCAGTTTTTACAACAATATTGGAATGTCTTTTTATTATAAACGAGATTGTATGAATAAATATAGCGCCCACTCCATAATTCCTGATTTTATTTATGCCCTGAACTTTGCCCTTGCTGCGCACAGTTCCCCGCGTTTTGCCTTTTTACAAAAAATCCCTGCCCAACGCTTGACAAACGCCTATTTCCCGGCTATAATATTACTTGTTCGTTATGGATGATTAGCTCAGCTGGTTAGAGCGCTGCGTTCACATCGCAGAGGTCGAGGGTTCGAGTCCCCATCCTCCACCAAAATAAACACCGTAGGTTCGTTAGAATCTACGGTGTTTTCTTTTGCAGGTACACACTTTCGTACCCACTATATTTCCCAGCAAAGCAACCGTATAGCCCCCAAAAAAGCTCGTGCTGTCAGATACAATAACGGCAAGACTCTGTTTCGGCCGATTTTCACTCCTCTTTCCTCACTCCATAGAATGTTATAAATTTCTCACATTTCTATTGACACCGAAGCTTTCGTGTGATATATTCATCACATAGCACGTGCGAAATTTCTCACTTTATGGATGTAGATAAAAAGAAAGGGGCTTACCATGAAAAAGGTGTCATTACGGGAACTGGTTGCTGATAAAATCATTTTTTTCTATCCTGATTGCCATGTACTATTGGATGTGGGCACGGAACGACTGGAAAGATTATTACACGACCGTTCAAGACGTTATTTTTGCTTTCAGCTTTTATTATTTCGTTTCCCGCGCCATCCGGGTCAAAAAATACAAGCAGGAATCCCCCGATGAAATGGCTGAAGCCAACCTGTGGAGATGCGATGCCATCTGCTTAAAAAATCAGCGTGGCAGCTTTTATTGTGATTGGCTTTACCTGCGCTGTCGGCCGTATGGTTCTTACCACAGAAATCATCGGTTATGGCTTGATGGCCGCACTGATTTTGATTTCGGTGGTGCGCACGATCATCTTCTGTCTTATGGATAAGAAAGGGCTTTGAACATGGCCTTATCAACCAAACTGAAAGAATACCGGGAAGCAAAGGGCCTTAAGCAGGCAGACCTTGCCGAGCTGGTCGGCGTCCGGCGCGAAACCATTGTGAACCTGGAAAAGGGAAATACAATCCCTCCCTCAAGCTGGCAATGGACATTGCAAAAGTGTTCCATACCACGGTAGAAGAGCTGTTTTTCTTTGATGATTAACCCACAAGGAGCGTGCTTTTATGCCTGAAACAGTTTTGGTAAATGGCAATGCCTACTCCCTGCTCAAACTGCTGGGCAAGGGCAAAGGCGGGTATTCTTACCTGGCGCAGATGGCGGACGGGCAGCAGGTCGTGGTTAAGCAGATTCACCATGAACCCTGCGTCTATTACCAGTTTGGCAATAAGATCGAAGCCGAACTGCGGGATTACAACCACCTGCAGGAAATCGGCATTCCGATGCCGCGTATGCTGGATGTTGACACCAAAGCGGAACGCATTGTGAAAGAATACATTGCTGGCGAAACGGTGTATACCCTTGTGCTGAAAGATGCCCTGCCCGAAACCTGCCTCCGCCAGGTGCAGGCCATGTGCCGCCTGCTGTACCCGGCGCACACCAACATTGACTATTTTCCCCACCAATTTCATTTTGCAGGGCGATACGCTGTACTATATTGACTATGAGTGCAACGACTACATGGACGAATGGAACTTTGAAAACTGGGGCTGCAAATACTGGGCAAAAACGCCGGAATTTTTGCAGTATGCCGCCGAACACCCGTAACGTTTGCCCATTGCCAAGGGGGTTGGAAAAGGGTATAATCTGTTCTGGTTCTGCTTTTTCAGATATACTTTAGGCAACACCGCACAATTCCCGCCTTGCGGCTTAAGCACCGCTCCGGCAGCTGCGGCAGGGATTTTTTGTATCTGCCGCGCTTCGCCGCCCCATTGCAAAGCGCCCCCCTGCACGGTATAATGGGGCCAGATAAATAACCGCTGGGGCTGCCCGGCAGTTGGAGAAACGCCATAGGAGGGTTCCACCATGAAAGATAACTTGAACTGGGCTGTGCTTGGCACCGGTGTGATTGCCAACGAGATGGCACAGACTTTGCAGAAGATGGGCAAAAAGCTGTATGCCGTCGGCAACCGCACCCACGCCAAAGCTGTTGCCTTCGCGGAAAAGTACGGTATTGAAATGGTGTACGACTGCATTGATGATATGTTCCTGGATGAAAATGTGGACATCATCTACATTACCAGCCCACACAACACCCACTTCCAGTTTATGGAAAAGGCTCTGACCCACGGCAAGCATATCCTGGTGGAAAAATCCATCACGCTGAACAGCACTGAGCTGGAACGCATGGCCGCCCTGGCCGATGCCAACCACCTGATTATGGCGGAAGCCATGACCATCTGGCACATGCCGCTTTACAAAAAGCTGTGGGAGATCGTGCAGAGCGGCGCGCTGGGCAAAGTGCAGATCATGACGCTGAACTTTGGCAGCTACAAAGAATACAACATGCAGAACCGCTTTTTCAATATGAACCTGGCGGGCGGTGCCATGCTGGATATTGGCGTGTATGCGCTTTCCATCGTGCGCAGCTTTATGGAGGAAAACGCCCACCAACATCCTCAGCCAGTGGAAGCCCTCCCCCACCGGGTCCGATGAACAGGCAACCGTTTTGCTGCAAAACAGTCTGGGCCAGATGGCCACAGTAGCGCTTTCGATGCACTCCAAGCAGCCCAAACGCGCAATGATCAGCTGTGAAAAAAGGCTATATTGAAATCATGGAGTACCCCCGTGCCGATAAGGCCGTGATTGTGGATGCTGAGACCGGTGCCCGCACCGAAGTTGCTGCAGGCAGCACGGCGGATGCCCTGTATTATGAAATGTTGGATATGGAGCACGCCGTGCAGACCAGGGATGCTTCCGCCATGTGCCTTGGCTACAGCCGGGATGTGATGGACATCATGACCCGGCTGCGCAAGGAGTGGGGATGAAATATCCGGGGGAGGAGGGGATTAAGGCGGCGGAGCGAGCGGCACATTTGAGTGGCATGTTTGCCGCAGCGTTCCGGAACGGTCAAGACCGTTCCCTACAGGATTATTTTGCAAAGAGCAGCCAACATAAAAAATAATTCGTAGGAGACAATGCTTGCACCGTTCCGGGTGTTGTGCTGTACTGAATATCTCACCCCGTCATCCGCCCGCAAACTCGCGGGCGCACACTGTGCACCTCTACGGCAAAAGCGCAATTTTTTAACACATAACCAAACGGCCCACCGGCACAAAGCAGTCACACGCTTTATGCCAGTGGGCTGACGGATATCTCGCTTTCCTGCTTACTCGCTGGGATAATCTGCCTCGTCCGGCAGGGCGGCGCTGGTTTCGGCGGCCTGCTGTTCGGCTTCGGCGGCGGTTTGGGTCGCGGTAATCAGGCCGTTCACCTCGCCGGAGGGCTTTTTCCAGCAGGTAGGCGCCAACCGGCTTTGCTTTATATACCAGCAGCACACAGTAGGTGTCTGTTGCGCCATCTGAGCGCGCCGGGCAGAGTACCGTCCATTTTTCCACCGTTTTCCCTTATAGTCCGCCAGGGTCAGGCCGCTTTCCCCACCACCTGGTTAAAGGCAGTAAAGCTGTCGTCCCACTTTTTGGGAATCTTCACTTTGTCCACCGCGGCGGTGCTCAAGTCCACCTCAAAACCGTAGCCGGTAAAGTAGGTGCGGATATCCTGGGTATTTTCAATTGTGGTTTGCACTGTAGCGCTGGCAGCCACGCTTTTGCCCGCCAGGCGTACCGCCGCCGTAACCGTGCCAGCCAGGCAGACAGCGCAAAGGGCAAGCGCCCCGCCTGCCGCAGACCAGGTTTGGTAACTGTAAATAAAAACATAAATGCAGCCCCCTCAAAAACGTTGCAATGCTTTTACGCAACGATATGAGGGGGCTGCTGTATTTAGAACCGCGGTTCTTATTTGTACTTGACTTCCGGGTGGTACCACTGGAAGATGACGGCATCGTACTGTTTTTCCAGCGCGGCCTGGTCATGCTCCGGCAGGGCGGTCCACATAACCATCATGGCACCAAGGCGGGCGCACAGGCGCATGGCCCAGTTCTGTTTGTCCGGGCACCAGGCAATAAAGTCCGGCCGGGCCATAAAGTTGCCAAAGCAGTGGCTGATGACAAACGCATGGATGGGGTTCGCGCCTTCCTTACGGTAAGCACGGTAACTATCCACCAGCTGGCCACGCAGTACCTGCGGCGCAAATTTACGGATGCGCTTGACCACGCGGGGGTCAAAGCTTTCAATGCAATAGGGGCCGTTGTAGCCTTTCAGGCCGTCCAGCGTGGCGTGGCACAGGGCGTCCAGATATTCGCCGGTATATTCATGGCGGCTCTTGATCTCGATAATCAGCGGGGTTTTGCCGTCCACTGTCTGCAAAAACTCACTGAACAGCGGGCGTGCTCGGCGCTGCCTTTCAGCGGCATTTGGCATATCTGATCATAGGGGTAATCCCGCACCCAGCCTTTGGTGCCAGTCATGCGGGTCAGGGTATCATCATGGAACACCAGCAGCTTACGGTCGCTGCTGAACTGCACATCCATCTCCATGCCGTATCCGTTTTGCACGGCGGCGGCAAAGGCGGGCAGGCTGTTTTCCGGCGGGCGCTGATCCTTGCCAAAATAGCCGCGGTGGGCAAAATTGCGGCCCGAAAAGGGGGTGCGCAGCTCCTTGCGGCCAGCGGCGGGAGCCACCAAAACAGCACCAGCGCGCACAGTGCCGCCACAACAATCAGCAAAATCAACCAGAACATGCGATCAACTTCCTTTTTTCATCCGGCGCACGTTGTAAAATATGTACCGGGCATTGCATCCATATTGTAGCGCATTGCCCGCGGGCTTTCAAGAGCTGGCGGAGCAAAATTGCGGTACAGTTTGCGTAATAGACCGTGGCGGATAAAAATTTGAAAAAAACTTAAAAAGTTTTCACAAATTCTCCACGGTTCGCCGTTATTATGGTATAGTAATAGTAACTCAAGGGTGATTTGCGCCCAGATGAGGTGGATTAGAAATGGCAAGAGTATTGATCGTTGACGATGAACCGCGCATTCGGGATTTGATCCGCGAGCACCTGCAGTACGCGGGCTTTACCTGTGCCGAAGCCGGGGACGGCACACAGGCGCTGGCCGAGCTGGCAAACGGCGGCATTGACCTGGTGATCCTTGATATTATGATGCCGTTTATGGATGGCATGACCTGCCTGCGCGAGATGCGCACCCGCAAGATCATGACACCGGTGATCATGCTGACCGCCCGCAGCGAAGAATATGACAAACTGGCCGGGCTGGAGGGCGGCGCAGATGACTATGTGGTAAAGCCGTTCAGCCCGCGGGAGCTGGTTGCCCGCGTGAAGGCCGTACTGGCCCGCACCATGCCCGCCCCGGTTGCCGAGGGTAATGTGTATACCTTTGGGAATCTGGTGATCGACACCGCCAGCCACAGCGTTAAGGTGGCCGGGCAGGAAGCCCCGCTGACCCCCAAAGAGTTTGACCTGCTGGTATTTCTGGTCAACAACAAGGGCATTGCCCTTTCCCGCGAGAAAATTTTGCAAAAAGTGTGGAACTATGACTATTATGGCGAGGACCGCACGGTAGATACCCATGTTAAAATGTTGCGCAGCCACCTTTATACGCCGCGGCTATATTGTTACCGTGTGGGGCGTGGGGTACAAGTTTGACCCCGATACCGCACAGTAACGTTAGGGGGCCGCGATTTTGCGTAAACCAAAGCAACCGGGCAGCGCACCGCACACCCATGGCTGGGCGCTGGGGTGCAGGGCCAGCTGATGCTGTTTTTGTGCGGTATTACTGTGCTGACCCTTGGGCTGGTGTGGGGGGCTGATCACCTATGGCCTGCAGCCCATGTACAACCGCAACATTCAAAAGCGGCTGGAACGCGAATCCAGCGTGATCGCCGGAATGATTGATTCCGCCGGGGGCCAAATTTCCAGCCGGGATTATGGTTCCCTGACGCTGCAGAACGAAACGTTCTGGTCCAACCTGAAACCGCACTGGAAAACGGCGTGATCAATGTGGACAACTGCTGCATTGATATCAGCGATAATACCTGCCGCAGCGTGCAGTTTTTGAGGGGCTTTACCCCTGCATTTTACACAACAGCATGGCCACTTTCGGTGATAACATGACGGTATATACCCCAGACACCCGAACCGCCATCCTGGCCCGCCATGCCCTGTACAATGAGGGTTCGCTGTACAAAATTATTGAATCCGGCGGCAACCGGCAGATGCTGGTGGGCTGCCTGACCAAAGACGGCAGTTACGGTGTGATCGTATCCGCCAGCCTGGCACAGATTGAAACAGCCGCCGAGGTCATGCGCAGTGTGCTGATTCCGGTTGCCATCTTTTTGATTGCGCTCAACCTGTTGGTGGCGGCGCTGTTCAGCCGGTGGTTCACCCGCCCAATGCGCCAGCTTTCGGAGGGTGCCCGCGAGATTGCCGACGGCAACTATGATGTTCAGGTTCCGGTAGTCCGCAATGATGAGCTGGGCCTGCTGGGGCGGGAGTTCAACCATATGGCACAGGAAGTCAAACGCTCCGCTCAGCTGGAAAAGATATCCTGGCTAATGTCAGCCATGACCTGCGCACCCCGCTGACCCTGATCAAGGGCTATGCCGAAACGGTGCGCGATATTACCGGCGATGACAAGGCCAAGCGCACCGAACAGTGCAGCATTATTGTGGACGAAACTGACCGCCTGAGCGCGCTGGTAAACAGCGTGATGGAGCTGAGCAAAGTTTCCAGCGGTGCAGAAAAAGCTTAACCCCGTTGACTTTGACATGAGCCACCTCTGCTTTGAGGTCGCGGGCCGCTACGACGCCGTGTGCGAGCAGAATGGCTGGACGCTGCAGCTGGAAGCCAACAAGGAATGCATGGTACGCGCCGACCCCGCCATGATGGAACGGGTGCTGCACAACCTGTTGGGCAACGCCACCCACCATATGGGTGCGGACGGTGTGTTTGTGCTGCGGGCCATCCCCATGCCAAACGGCGGTTGCCGGGTGGAAGTGGAGGACCACGGCCCCGGCATCCCGCCGGAGGAACTGCCGCACCTGTTCGACCGCTACTATCGCGCCCGCCAGGATGCCGGCAAGACCGGTACCGGGTTGGGGCTTTCCATCACCAAGGCCATTTTGCAGCAGCATGATTTCCCCTTTGGGGTAAACAGTACGGTCGGCAAAGGTTCCACCTTCTGGTTTGAGATGAAAGCCCCACAGTAACCAAAGCATGCCGCATGCAGCCCATACAAGAGAGGAGTTTTGCCCCATGGAAAAGCTGAACAAACAGATGGACGATGCCCTGAACACTAAAGTGGCCGCCCTGAATGCCACTGACGATGAAACCGAGTGACGGCAAGGTGGACGCCCTGGACCTGAAGCACCAGCTGGACCGCGTGGAAGCGCAGCTGGAATTGCAGGATCAACAAAACCGCGCCCTGCTGCGCAGCCAAAAAGCGGCTGCTGGGGCCGCTATTGCCATTGTGGTGGTGCTCTGCCTGATTATGGGCGGGCTGCTGCTGCGGTTCAACACGGCGTATAACGAGGTGATCATCACCTGCGCCCAGGTGAACGAGATTGCCGGCACCTTGCAGGACAGCCTTGCCAAGCTGGACACTGAACAGCTGGACAGCATGATGCAGACCCTGCCCGACATTGCCGATAAGCTGAGCCAGATCGATGTGGACGCCCTGAACGATGTGATGGCCAAGCTGCCCGCCACCATGGACGCAGTGGCCCAGCTGCAGCAGCAGTTGAACAGCGTGGCATCTTTCCTGGGCAACGTGGGCTCCATCTTTGGGTAAGCGGCTCCCCTGCTGTTTTTGAAAAACGGTTATCCATAACGCAAAAGCGCATGTGCATCTTTCCCGGTTCGGGAACAGCACATGCGCTTTTTGTTACAATTTTACGGCAGGATGTCAGCCGATAACTTCGACCTTTTCCATCACGACCGGGGTGCGGGGCTTATCGTTCCAGTCAGTGGCAGCTGCGGCGATTTCATCCACAGCGTCCATGCCGCTGACAACATGGCCAAATGCAGCATACTGGCCATCCAGATGCGGAGCATCCTGGTGCATGATGAAGAACTGGCTGCCGGCAGAGTTGGGGTCCATAGCGCGGGCCATGCTGATCACGCCGCGGGTGTGCTTGATGGGGTTGTTCACGCCGTTCTGCAGGAACTCGCCCTTGATGTGCCAGCCGGGGCCGCCGGTGCCGTTGCCGGACGGGTCGCCGCCCTGGATCATAAAGCCGGGGATGACGCGGTGGAAGGTCAGGCCGTTATAAAAGCCCTGATTGACCAGTTTCAAAAAGTTTTCGCAGGTGATCGGTGCTGCGGTAGCATCCAGTTCAATGTCAATAGTTTTGCCGTTCTGCATCGTAATACGAACCATAGGTGTTAGTTCCTTTCGTGTTGTAATAATCTATCCGCAAAGGTCGGGCGCGGGGATGTCAGGCGGTTTCGCCTGCCTGTTCCGCATCCGGCGCTTGTTGGCTTTTGCTTTGCTCGGTTTCGGTACCGGTGATGTAGCTCATGCTGCCAAGGGTCTTTTCCAGAATTTTCTCGTCCAGCTTGCCCATCCAGTGGCCAAGGGCGGCCGTCATAAACAGCTCGCAGCGGTGCTGGGCATCCTTCAGCAGGGCAAAGGCACCGCCGTGGCGCTCTTCGCCGGTGGCGGGGTCAGTCCAATCCTCCGGCAGGTTCAGCTTGAGGTGTGCCGGGGATACATGCCCGGTGATGAACCCGCGCCCGCCAAAAACAGCTCCAGCACCCAATAGAACGCCCGCCGCACGCCGTGGCGGCTGGTGAAAAGGCGGCGCAGGCGGTAGGTGTAATAAAAGCTGTCCGCCAGGGCTTCCACGCTGATATCCTGCCCATATACCTCCAGAATACACTGGTGCAGCAATGCGGCAATTTCCGCCAGGTCCTGCCCGACCGGCACCGGGCTGGAATCATCCGCCGGGACCTCCGAAACGCCGGTATCCTCGGCATGCAGGGTGGAATCCAGCGCAATTTCAAAGTAGCCGTGGCCGCCTTTCATGCCGTAGGGGGCTGGCCGGGGCTGCTGACGAACACAAACGTAAGGGTGCATAACGGTATCCGCCGCATAGTGGCACAAAAAGCCCAGCGTATACTCGATCTGCGCCTGGGTGTGGGTATGGTGCAGCAGGGCCAGCAGAAAGGCGCCGGTCTTATCCTCGTGCATACGGTTGCCAAGCAGCGGCAGGTTATAGGTGCGGTTTTGGCCCTTTTTCCACACTTCATAGCAGAAAAAGCTGTCCGGCCCATTGGCACCGGCGGCAAACGCTGCGGGGCATTGCAATTTATAATGGATGGCATGCGCGGCCTTTTGGGCGGTGCGCACATGGGTGTAGCCTTCCGGCATAGGGGGGTCACTTCCTTTTGAGATAGCCCTAAGGTGTCTCTGAAACGTCGAAAATATATTGGCAACACCGCACAATTCCCGCCTGACGGCTTAAGCACCGCTCCGGCGGCTGCGGCACGGCATCTGCGTTGCCAAAATGCTCGATAATGTCGGGTTGCGGTACCCGCATCGTGCTTCGGGGCAAAAGCCCCTCGCACTCTGCGACCGCTGCCCCTGCTTCGGTTCGCTGTTTCCGCCACTGGCGGCGCTCACCTTTGCAGCATCCAGTATTATCTGCGCTTTTGGCTTAGCAGCTGCCGCACCTCGCTCGCCGTATCGGCACTTAGAATTATGCGGTATTGCCATTCTGTTTCTACAAACGCAGCGGGATTTTGCGTTAAAAACTCTTGAATCCACTAAAGAATTCCTGCGGCTCTTTGCCTTACATCCTGTCTGTGTTTGCGAAATATCCGGCAATTTCTTTGTTTTCAGATATACCTTAAAAAGAGGGTATATTCCCCAGGTGTACCTGAACAGAATATACCCCTATATTGTAATGCGAATCGAATATCTTGTCAAATTTACTGCTTGGCGTGCTCTGCTTTGGGCAAAAAGCCGAAGTACAGCACCGCGCCCACAATGATGATAATAATGATGGACAAAATGCCGTAATGGCTGGACTGGGCGTTGATCGCATCGATCTGCTCCGCCGTTGCGGTCTGAGCGGTCAGCCCCTGGGCCCCCAGCATTCCATTTGCCACCACACTGCTGACAACGCCGACCAAAGCCGGGCCCATGATGGAGCTGAACTTGCCAAAGATATCGAAGAAGCCGAAGAACTCGCCGGAGCGGTCCTTATCCGGGATCAGCTTGCCGTACATGGAGCGGGACAGCGCCTGAATGCCGCCCTGGCTGGTGGCGCACAGCACAGCCAGCACCCAGAACTGCCACAGGCTGTTCATAAAGAACGCAAAGATGCAGATAAACATATACACGCAGATGCCAAAGCCCACCATGGTGCGGGCACCGAACTTTTCGCTGCACTTGATGTAAAGCAGGCAGAACGGCAGGCCCAGAATCTGCACCAGCAGCAAGGCCAGCATCATGCCTGTGGAATCCAGCCCCAGGTTGGTGCCATAGGTGGTTGCCATGCTGATGATGGTGTGCACGCCGTCAATATAGAAGAAATACGAAAGAATATAGATCAGCATCGGCTTGTTGGCAATGATCTCCTTGATGGTGGTACCAACGCCCTTAATGCTGCGGGCAACATCGCCCTTTTCATAGGGCTTGCCGGAGGTCTGCTCGCAGTTTTTGCAGCAGCGGCAGGCTGAAGACAAGCCACCACACGGCTGTCAGGGCCAAACACAAACGCCAGGCAGGTCAGCATGGGCACGCCAACCAGGTTCATGATCAGAAAAATAAGCAGCGGAATGGTGGAGCCGCCGATGTAACCCAGGCCGTACCCCATGGTGGAAACTTTATCCATGCGGTCCTCGGTGGTAACATCGGTCAAAAAGGCATCGTAATAGATGGCGGAAGCATCAAAACCAATGACGCTGACGATGTACAGAACCAGGATCAGGCTGGCCACCTTGCCTGCTGCCACCGGGCCGGAGGTAAAATCCATCCCAGGCGTAAACGCCATACCCGCGCAGGCTGCAACGCCCAGCAGCATGAAAAAGCTGAACAGCTTTTTGCGCATACCGCGGATATCGCCAAACACGCCCAGGAACTGAGCGGCCAGCGCCACGATCAGCATGGCGATGCTGGTTGCATAGCCCCAGGTGGACATGCTGGAAACACTGTCCGCCGTATAGCCCGCAACCGTGTCAAAAAAATGGGGAGCAGCGTTACAATGATAACGGAATGGGCGCTGTTGGCCCAGTCGTACATCATCCAACTGATTTCCTGCTTGGTATAGCCTTTAAGCATGGGGTACCTCCTGATTTTGCATCCCGCCGCCGGGCAGGCCGCATTTACAGGGCAAAATTGCCCTTATTGGTATTGTAGCATTTCAGGCGGGCAAAAACAACAAGCCCCGCGTATGCGGGGCGTAAAAATCTGGTCAACTTTTCCGTCGTTTTTAACGAAATTGCACAAATATATTATTTTTGTTCAAATGTCAGTTTGCATTTTCAGAGGCAGCATCCGCAGCGCCCGCTGCGGGTTCAGTGGCTTCCATCGTCACATCGTCCTGCGCTGCGGGTGTTTCCTCACTGGCTGCGGTTTTCCCAGCGTTGTCCGTGTCCGTCAGGTCCTGGCCGGCTTCGTTTTCCACGCGGTTCTGCATGTACTCTTCCAGCTCATCACCAAATTCAACGATGCCGTATTCATTTTGGTAATCGGTCAGCGGGTTGGTGCCAAAGGCGGCCATGTAGCGGTTCAACAGTTCATCGCCGTCCTTTTTGGGCACATCATCCAGGCTGGTGTAGGCATCGCCGTCCACATAGTACACGGTATCAACATGGGCCGCAATGTTTTGCAGGTTGCCGTGCATTTCCCACTCATCCAGCCATACACTCCACACTTCGCCATCGGTCAGGTTGCTCTGGTCCACATCAAAGCGATAGTATTCTACCGGGATATCCGTGGCATTTACCGCATCCATTACCTTCATGCAGTCGCGCACAAATTCTTCGGCGGTGGTCTGGGCACCGTAATTCATGGTCAGGTACACCGTTGCGTGCATCGTACCCACCGGCATATCCATGAACCAGCTCGCTGCTGACATCGATGGAATAATCATGTACAAAATCATGGGCATTGGGGATATTGCTCAGTGCCTTCTGAACAGACTTCTTGTACTGTTCCTCGGTGGTAACACGCTTGGTCACGTTTTCGGGAGTGAATGCCTGGGCTACTGCGGCCACTGCACCGGAAGCCCCCGCCGTGAACATGATGATAATGCAGAGGAAGATGGAAATGACGTCATACTTGATCTTTACATCGGGGCGTGCGGCGTAAATCAGCACCTCAATGCCCAGAACGATCAGCACCACCGGGGCATACTTTACCACGCTGAGCACATTGACATTCGGCATAAAAAAATCCGGGCCAGCTGGATGGCACCGATGGCAACCAGCATCAGGCCAAGGCTGAAGGTACCCACCCGCCGCACTTTGACCGGGGGGCTTGGGGGCTGTTTCGGGCGCGGCCTGCGCGGTGGTTTCCTGGCTGGCATCCTGGCAGGTATCCTGGGTCGGTTCCTCCGGCACAGGGGTATTCTGGTTAAAATTGTTTTCCATAGTGAATCACCATTTTCTCTTTTGTCTGTTGAATCATTGTCAGGCTATCGGGCGGCGCTGTTTTTATTCCAAATGGCCGCAGGTTACCAGGCGGGGTGCTGTGCTGCACCCTGCCCTACACTTTCTTTTCAATTTTCTTTTCAAATTTGCTTGCTTTGCCGGTTCAGCCCTGGTACGGGGGCAGGTCGTCGGTATCGTTGTGGTGGGCATGTTTGCCAAAGCCCAGCAGGCGGCCAAAAGCAATCAGCAGCACCGCTACCACAATGGACGGGATTACATCGTTGATTGCGTAAATCATACTCCAATGAATGCCCAGCTGCACAAAAAATGCTTTCCACGATCGGCCAGATCACGCGGTCATACATCACATAGGCACCCGTAAGCAGCAGGCACCAGCCGATGATTTTGTTCATTTTGGGGGGTCATTTTGGTTTTGGCACCGCCGAGCTGATTTCTGCCAGTCCGGCGGGAGCAGGAAGCCATCCGGCTTGGGGTCCCCTGCTACCAGGTAGCGGATGAGGTCATAGGTGTCAAAAAAGCTGAACATATACACCACGGCGACGCCCACCACCAGCGGGGAAATGATGGTGCCCAGCATGATGAACAGGCAGAAGTAGACCAGCAGCGAGGTACCGCGCTTCATATACCCGTAATACATCTGCCCTGCGCCGGGGATGCAGGCAAAAATAAAGGTCAAAAATGCGTTTTTCTTCATAGTGTATCACTCTCCGTGGGCGGGGCTGCCGCCGTTATTGGTGGGGTTGCTGCGGGGCACAACCGGGTCGGCCAGCTGGGCCAGCCCACTGTTGATGGTAAGCTGCATTCCGTCGAACATATTGCTCAGGCCGCTGCTCATGCTGTCAAACATACCGCCAAGCGCCTGGCTTACCGTCACTCTGGGGGTAACGTCCGGCAGCTGCTGCACGGGCTTTTGCACCATACCAACGCCGCCAAAGAACCCGAACCGCCACAGCGCAAAGGCCAGCATTACGGCGGCAGCCGTGGAAACATAGCGGTTTGTCATAATGCGGAAGCTGCGCAGCCGCATCAGGGCCTGCACCTGGGGATCAGGTCCCGCATGGGCTGTTTCAGCTTTTCGGGGGCCGATTCAATCAGGGCGGTATAGCGGGCAAGGCAGTAATCACAGAAGGTCAGGTGCTCTGCGGTCTCCAGGCTGCCCAGTTCATCCAGGCGGCTCTCCTGCAGGGCGTGCAGCCCCTCATCCGTCAGGTGGCCTTCAGCATCAAACAGGGCTTCGTTATCAAATGGGGTGTTATTTTCGTTTTGCGGAAACATTGCCTGTTCCATTATTCCTGCCTCCTTTCCATGATCTGTTTGCGCAGGATCGCTTTTGCGCGGAACAGCTGGTTCTGAACAGTGGGTGCCGGGCGGCCCAGCTTTTGTGGCTATGGCCGCCACGGGCAGCCCGTCCAGCAAATACATGGCCGCGGCCCGGCCATAGGGTTCGCGCAGGGTGCGCACCATCGTTTCCAGCTCTGCGGCATCGGTCTGGCGCATAAATTCATCCTGCGGGTCCGGCTCTGCGCTTTGCAGGCCGCTGCCGGGCGGCGGTGTGCCGCGTGGTTCCGGCATCGTTTCGTCGGATTGTGCCTCCACCCTGCGCGCCCAGGAGCTTTCAGGTGGTCCTTGCAGTTGTTGGTCGCCACACGCACCAGCCATTGCTTATAGTATTGGGGCTCGCACCGGTCAATGGACGACCATGCCGAAAGGAAGGTATCCTGGGTCAGATCCTCGGCGGTGTGGGGGTTGTGGACAAACTGCAAACAAACGGTATAAACCAGTTTTGCGTATTGCTGCATCAGCTGGGTAAAATCTGTTTGGTTCAGTGCCCCACACCTCCTTTCGCATTCATCTGCCGGCGCGCTTTCTTTGTTGGAAGCGCTTCTGTATACTAATACGAAAAATGCTCCCGGCATTTTGCAGCGGGAGCAGATATTTTTGAAAAAATTATGAAAATTTCAGATTGTCGAAAAGGTCTTCATAGGGGGCGCATTGTGCGCCCGATGCCTTGCGGAGAATGATGTGATGGAATATATGGCAAGGTCCGACATGCGGGACGATGCGAAGCATCGTCCCCTACAAATTGGCGTTAGGTCCATCACAAATTTGTAATGTGTACCGGGGCAATGCCGCAGCGGGGTGAGATCGTGCACCCCTACATGTTTTATACCCACATGCTCTGCAAAAAGAAAGGCACAGTTTTTTTCGACACACTGAATATTTTTTGGACGTTTTGCAGCTTTACAGTTCCAGCAGCACCGGGCAATGGTCGCTGCCCTGCACATCCATCAAAATCTCGGCCTTTTTTGATCTGTGGGGCCAGCCGGTCCGATACCAGGAAATAGTCAATGCGCCAGCCTGCGTTCCGCTCTCTTGCGCGGAACCGCATGCTCCACCAGCTGTACATGCCGGTGGCATCAGGGTACAGGTAGCGGAAGCTATCGGTAAAGCCAGCGGCCAGCAGCTCGTTCAGCTTGCCGCGCTCCTGGTCCGAAAAGCCCGCAGCACCGCGGTTGGGGCCGGGGTTCTTCAGGTCAATATCCTCATGGGCCACGTTCAAATCTCCGCACAGGATCACCGGCTTTTTGCTGTCCAGGTCTTTCAGGTAGGCGCGCAAGTCGTCCTCCCACTGCATGCGGTAGTCAATGCGGGCCAGCTCGTTTTGGGAGTTGGGTACATAGACATTGACGAGGTAGTAATCCTCAAATTCCAGTGTGATGGCACGGCCTTCGTGGCTGTGGGCTTCCACCCCAATGCCGTTCCCAGGCGTTCAGGGGCTTTACGCGGGTATAGATCAGCGTGCCGGAATAACCCTTTTTCTCAGCGCTGTTGATGTATTCGGTATAGCCTTCGGGGGCAAAATCCGCCTGGCCGGGCTGCATTTTGGTTTCCTGAATGCAGAACACATCCGCATCCAGCTGGTTGAAAGTATCCTCAAAGCCTTTTTTCAGGCAGGCGCGCAGGCCGTTCACATTCCAACTGATAAGCTTCATCGGGGGTTCCTCCTATTATTTTGCCACACATTTTTTCTTCCACGCACCAGATACAAAGCGGACCACAAAGCAGGTCACGCGGCACACCCAGTCCACCACCATGGCGATCCAGACGCCGACAGCACCCATACCCATCTGAACGCACAGGATGTAAGAGAACGCCAGACGCCAGATTCCCATGGACAGAATGGAAGTAAGCATGGTAAAAGCGCACATCATTGGCTGCACGCAGGGCGTTGGGCAGAACAAAGCCCGCCGGCCACAGGAAGATGGCGCTGCCCGCATGGATCATAACCAGCAGCCAGGCCAGGTGGCGGGTTTCATCCGAAAGGGTGTACACGCTGAGCAGCGGGTTCAGGAAGATCAAAATCAGTGCATTGGTAGCGCCCTGGGCAATGTAATCCCACAGCAGCAGCTTTTTGGTAAAGTAGCTGGCCTGGTCCAGCTGTTGGGCGCCCACACAGCGCCCCACCACAGTGATCATGGCAAGGCCGATGGCCTGGCCCACAATGCAGCCCATGCCGTCCAGGTTGTTGGCCACCGCATTGGCGGAAATATGCACCGTGCCGAACAAAGAGATCATACTGACGACCAGCACACGCCCCAGCTGGAACAGGCTGTTTTCCAGCGCGGAGGGGATGCCGATATACAAAATGTTCTTTGCCATCTGGGGCTGCAGGTACTTGACGCCATCCCAGGTAACGCGGGCGACATTATCATGCCGGGTGGTCAGTTTCAGGATGATGACAGCGCCCAGCACGCGGGAAACCAGCGTGGGCACCGCAACACCGGCAACCCCCATGCGCAGCACAAAGATGCAGAACGCATTGCCCACAATATTGGTAATGTTCATGATAACGGATACCCGCATGGATACCTCGCTGTTGCCGGTGGAGCGGAAGATCGCCGCGCCGGCGTTGTACAGGGCCAAGAAGGGGAAAGACATTGCCGTGATGGTAAAGTAGATCATGGCTGCCTGGAACACATCGTCCGCAATGCTGCCAAAGAACAGCCGCAGCATGGGCCCGCGCAGCAGCAGGCAGAGCGCCATGACAGCCGTACCCAGGATAGAGCTTAAAGTAACCAGCTGCCCCGCGCTGCGGGAGGCTTCCCCGGCTTTTGGCTCCCAGGAACTGGCTGGTGATAACCGCGCCGCCGGTGGCCAGCGCGGCAAAAATATTCAGGATCAGGTAGTTGATCATATCCACCAGCGAAACACCGGAAATGGCGGCTTCGCCTACGCTGGATACCATCACGGTATCGGACATGCCCACCAGCACGTTCAGCGCCTGCTCCACCACCAGCGGCCACAATAGTGTTAGCAGCATACGGTTGGTAAATAGTTTTTGTTGTGTCTGCATTGTCAGACCTTCCTTCTTTCCTCTCCGCTCTAAGGTGTGTATCTGAAAGAAAAGAAGATGCCGCATTTTGCAAGCGCAAAATCCGGCTGTAACTGCCGAAACAGACTGTACTTTTGACTTTTCAGATACACCCCAGGGCAAAAGCTACCCCATTTTTATCATTCAGGCAGAAGTATACCACAAAAAATGCCCCCGTGCAACGGGAGCATTTTTGCTGTATGCGGTTCAATTTTGCGCTGATGCCCGCCAGTTCGTCATCGTCTGCTTTATGGATATCCACCCCGTCCAGCGTATACTCGCCAGAGGTCGGCTTGTCCAGCACGCCGATAATATTCATCAGGGTACTTTTGCCGGAGCCGGATTCACCCACAATAGCAACGAACTCCCCGGCCACACAGTCAAATTAAAAATGTGATGGGCCATGCCGGATATCACTCTCCGAAATCCGCCAATCCCCCTGCCCTTCCCCAAAAAAAAAAGCCCCATTTCCAATAGGAAACGAGGCTTTGATGCAAAATGAGCAATTTTTTGCGAATTCTGCAAAAATATTTTTTACCGCTCCGCGGAAGTAGGAAAGGCCCAGATGCTCCGGGGGCTGGTTTTCCTTCTTTTTGCGCAGGCTGACCACAATCAATACCACGATGGTAACCACATAGGGCAGCATTTGGATCAGATCGGTCATGTAGCTGGCAACGGTAATGCCAAGCAGGCTGGGCAGGAACTGATACAGCCAGTACAGCACACCAAACAGGTAAGCGCCCCAAATGGCGTTCAGCGGCTTCCAGGTGGTAAAGATGACCAGCGCTACAGCCAGCCAGCCCAAGGCTTCGATCTGGCCGGTGGTTGCCCAGATGCCCTGGTTATAATCCAGAACATAATACAAACCACCCACACCACAGATGGCAGCACCCGTGCAGGTAGCCACATATTTATACAGCGTAACGTTAATGCCGGCGGCATCAGCAGTGGCGGGGTTTTCGCCAACCGCGCGCAGGTTCAGGCCCGCGCGGGTGCGGGTAAAGAACCAGTGCAGCACAACTGCCAGCACAATGGCCGCATAAGCCAAAAAGCCATAAGAGAAAAGCACCTCGCCCACAACGCCAAGGCCGGAAAGCACCGGAATCATGGCACTGAATGCTTTATAAGCCAGCGGTGCCGCGGTGTAGCTGGCACCGTTCAGAATAAACACACCAAAAAAGTTTGCCACACCCATGCCAAAGGTGGTCAGCGCAAGGCCGGTCACGTTCTGGTTTGCACGCAGGGTGATGGTCAGGAAGGCGTAAATCAGACCGCCCAGGGCGGATGCGATCAGGGCGCACAGCAGGGCCAGAATTACGCAGACAAAGGCGCTGGGGTTGGCGCTGAGTTTTTCGTAATAATAAGCGCTGGCAAAACCGGCAAAGCCGCCCAGGTACATGATACCGGGAACACCCAGGTTCAGGTTGCCAGATTTTTCCGTCAGGGTCTCGCCCAAAGCGCCGTACATAATGATGGTGCCAAACGGGATGGCACGCAGGATCCATGCAATCAGACTGCTCATACTTACTTGCCCTCCTTACCATCATGATGGCCGCGCCAGACCAGGCGGTAGTTGATGAAAAATTCGCTGCCCAGGATAAAGAACAGGATAATGCCGGTGATGATATCCGCTGCATATTCGTTCAGGGAATAAGCAGAAGCAATTTCCGAAGCGCCGCGGTCCAGGAAAATCAACAGGAAAGAAATCAGCATCATATAGAAGGTGTTGAACTTTGCCAGCCAGGCCACAATAATGGCGGTGAAGCCGTTGCCGCCTGCCGAGGTAGTGGAGATCGTTTGGTCCTTACCGGCCACAACCAAAAAGCCGCACAGGCCGCAGATGGCACCGGACAGCAGCATAGTACGGATCATCACGCGGCTGACATTGATGCCGGCATAGCGGGCGGTGTTTTCACTCGCCCACAACGCTGATCTCGTACCCCTGCTTGAGTATTTGAGGTAAGCGTACATCGCAAAGGTCAGCACCAGCACCACAATAATATTGATGGTGTAGCGCTGGCCGTTGATCACGGGCAGCCAGCCAGCCTTGGTGGCTTTGTTCAGGGTGCCCAGGCTGGATGCCTGGCCGCGCATGATATTCGTCATGCAGGCCACAATGCTGGTGGCAACGTAGTTCATCATCAGGGTGAACAGCGTTTCGTTGGTGTTCCAGTGGGATTTGAACCAGGCCGGAACAAAGGCCCAGATGGCACCGGCCAGCACACTGCCGATGACCATGGCGGCAAACAGCAGCGGTGCGGGCAGGCTACTGCCAAAATACACCATGATGAGCGCCGCGACCAGGCCGCCGATCAGCACCTGGCCTTCGCCGCCGATGTTCCAAAAGCGCATCTTAAAGGCAGGAGCCAGTGCAATGGCAATGCACAGCAGGCTGGAAAGATCACGCAGCGCCCAAGAGAAACGGGTGGTGTTCATAAACGTGCCGTTCCACATAACGCCGTACACGCTGATGGGGTTCAGGCCGGTAACAAAAAAGATGAAGAACGCATCCACAACAAGTGCCAGCAGGATAGCAATGGCACGCACCAGCACTTTTTGCACAAAGGTGGTACCCTCCCGCTTGGAGATACGCACAAGCGGTTCAGCTGCAGTTTTGCTCATCATTTGCCCTCCTTTTTGTACAAGATTGGTCATGCGCAGGCCAACTTCTTCCTTGGTGGTGGTGCGGGCATCCAGCATGCCGTTGGCTTTGCCGCCGCACAGCACCAGAATGCGGTCACACAGCTCCAGCAGAACGTCCAGGTCCTCGCCGACGTAAATCACGGCAACACCTTTTTCTTTCTGCTCATTCAGCAGGTTGTAAATGGTGTAGGATGTATTGATGTCCAGGCCGCGCACGGCGTAAGCCGTCATCAGCACAATGGGCGAAGCCGCCAGCTCGCGGCCAACCAGCACCTTTTGCACGTTGCCGCCGGACAGGCGGGAAACGGGGGTGTTCAGGCCGGGGGTAACCACGCCAAGCTCCTTGCGGATCTTTTCGGCCAGTTCACGCGGGGCACGGTGGTCCACCAGCGGGGAGCGGCCTTCGCCATAGCTTTTCAGCATCATGTTGTCCGTCATGCCCATGGTGCCAACCAGGCCCATGCCCAGGCGGTCCTCCGGCACAAAGCTCAGGTGCACACCGGCATCGCGGATATCCTTGGGACTCTTGCCCAGCAGCTCCATTGGCTTGTCCTCTTCGCCGGGGCAAAGAACTTAACGTCGGAGCCGGATTCGGTATGCTGCAAACCGGCAATGGCTTCCAGCAGTTCTTTCTGGCCGTTGCCGGAAATACCGGCAATGCCCAAAATCTCGCCGCCATACACATCAAAGCTCACATCGTCCAACACGTTGGTACCTTCGGGGCTGCGCACCGAAAGGTGGCTGATAGCCAAACGCCGGGTGGGGTCCTGCGGCGTGGTGCGGTTGATGTTCAGCTCCACCTTCTGGCCCGCCATCATCTCAGTCAGGCTGGATTCCGTTGCGGTGGCGGTTTCCACCGTGCCAACGTATTCGCCCTTGCGCAAAATTGCCACGCGGTCCGAAACCGAAAGCACCTCATGCAGCTTGTGGGTAATGATGACCACGGCCTTGCCGTCCGCCTTCATGTTGCGCATCACGGCAAACAGCTTTTCGGTTTCCTGCGGGGTCAGCACGGCGGTGGGTTCGTCCAGGATCAGGATATCTGCACCGCGGAACAGCACCTTTACGATTTCCAGCGTCTGCTTCTGGCTCACGCTCATCTCGTACACTTTCTGGTCCAGATCCAGCGCAAACTGGTATTTTTCGCAAATCGCACGGGCTTTGTCCCGCACGCGGCGCAGGTCAAATTTTTCGCCTTTGTCCATGCTCAGGGCAATGTTTTCCACGGCGGTAAACACATCCACCAGTTTGAAGTGCTGGTGAATCATGCCAATGCCAAGGGCAAGGGCATCGCGCGGGGAACGGATATCTGCCGGCTGGCCGTTGACGATGATCTGCCCGCCGTCCGGGTAATAGATACCGGCGATCATATTCATCAGGGTTGTTTTGCCGGAGCCGTTCTCGCCCAACAGGGACAAAATTTCCCCGCGGCGGATATTCATGGTAACATCATGGTTTGCAATGACCGGGCCAAAAGTTTTGGTTACATGTTCCAGCTGGATGGCGTACTCAGTCTGCGGCATGGGAATGCTACTCTCTGTAAAAATCCATCATGCGGTGCCGTAAACACCAATAGAGGGAAGCTCTGTTCAGTAACAGGCAGAGCTTCCCTCCATGTCAGTTCAGTTTGTGGGATCAGGCAACCGGGTCTGCATCCTCGGTAATGCCGTCAATGCGCAGGGAGAAATACGGAGCGCTGCGCAGGGTGGATTCAGAGAAGTAACCATCGGTGATGGCTTCCTCGGTATCGCCCTGGTACACAGCAACCGGGGTGCCGGTGGAGTAATCATAGAAAGTCAGGTCGATGGGAGCGGTGGTAACAGTCTCACCGTTGACGGTGAACTTGCTGGTATCAAACACATGCAGGCTGCCATCTTTCAGGGCTGCTTCCACTTCGGCAACCTTCTCGGCAGTGCCTTCGGCAACTTCGGGGCCAAGATCAGTGATGGCAACAGCGCCTTCGTTGTAACCCTCGGACCAGTTGGTAGCCGGGTTTTCGCCGTCCATCATGCTCTTGAACAGGTATTCATAGTAAACTTCCCAAACGTTGGTGGCGGAGGTCAGGGCAGCGGTGGGAGCGGTCTCCAGCATGTCGATGTTGTAACCGACAGAGTAGCAGATCTTGCCGGCATCCTTCTGCTTCTGGGTGGCAGCGGGAGCGCCGGTGGAGTCAGCATGCTGACCAATGATCACGCTGCCGTTTGCAATCAGAGCTTCGGCAGCAGCGCCTTCCTTGTCGATATCGAACCAGGAGTTGGTGTACATAACTTCCATGGCAACATTGGGGTAAACGCTCTGCACGCCCAGGAAGAATGCAGTGTAGCCGGAAACAACCTCAGCATAGTTGTAAGCGCCGACATAGCCGATCTTGACCTTGCCGTCAGCGGTAAAGCTGTTGGGCTGGGTCTCCGGGGTCAGGGTGCCGGACTCAACCAGTTCCTGCAGCTTCATACCGGCAACAACACCGGCAACATAGCGGCTCTCATAAACATTGGTGAAAGCGTTCTTGAAGTTATCCAGGCCAGTCAGGGCAGCAAAATCACCGGTCATGGAAACAAAAGTGACATCGGGATACTTTTCAGCTTCTTCTACGATATAGGTCTGGTGGCCGTAAGAGTTGGAAACAACAAGGTTGCAGCCCTGGCCAACCAGGTCTTCTGCAGCGTCAGAGCACTCAGCACCTTCGGGAACCTTGTACTTCCAAACGATCTGGCTGTCGCTCATGCCAAGCTTCTGTGCAGCAGCCTTGATGCCGTTGATATGCGCAGCAGTGTAGCCTTCCGTCTCGTCGCCAATCGTGATAACGCCAACCTTCAGGTCGCTGGCAGCTGCATCGGTAGCAGTGGCAGCGTCAGCGGTAGAATCTGCTGCTGCGCTGGATGCAGCGCTGGATGCAGCAGTGCTGCCGCAGGCGGCCATGCTGAGCAGCATAGCTGCGGACAACACAATACCCAACAATTTTTTCATGTGTAAGTGCTCCTTTTCTTTTTACGTCTGGCCCGGCGGCAGCTGCCAGCCAGAGCCACGGTCCTGAAACCAAAAATGCGCCGTTTTGCTGCATGCTTGCAGGAAATCCGACACATTCTTTTCACATATGTTATTGTATACGCGGCAGGGACATTTTTCAATGCTTTGTGAATACGTTGTTAAAAGTTTGTAAATTACGGAACAATTTTCAAATTTCGGCTGCGTTCTGCCAGCAAAACGCACAATCTTTTTAGCCGTAAAGTATGACTTTTGAACAAAAATCTGCGCTTCATCAGCGCTGATGAAGGTAGCGGCGGTCCAGGCCGTGTTTTTCTGCCGCGTTCAGGGCCAGCCACATCAAGGCAACTTCAATGGGGATCATGATGGTGTTTTTGACCATGCCGGTGCTCAGGTAATACAGGTAACCCTTGCCATACAACATAGCTTTCCACACACTGCCCAGCAGCACATTGCTGCCGTAATTGATCAGCAGACGGGTCACGATCAGGCGCGGGATGGTGGGTTTGCGCTGGTAGAGCATAACGCCGTAAATCAGGCCGGACAACATGGCCGTAATCAGATAGCCGGGGAAATACGGCTCGCCATAGCTGGAAAGCAGAAAGCCCAGCGTATCAATGACCGCACCAACGCCCATGCCCACCAGCGGGCCATAACAGGCGCACCCCAGCGAAACCACCACAAAGCTGAAATAGATCTTCAGGCTCTGGCCCAGCAGATAGATGGGGAAGCTTTCCAGAATAATGGCCAGCGCCGTGACCATACCGGCAAAAGCCAGAACGCGGATGTTCTTAAACTCATCGGCGGCCTGCTGCCAATAGGCCGCGGCATACAGCGGGGTACGGACTTGAACGGATTTTTGCATAATAAAATACCTCCATCGTGCGTGTTGCCGCACAAGGGAGGGGAAAGGGCAGGTGTGCAACCACACCCGCCGTTGCACACCTTTATGCAGCAGTGGGATGCGAAACCAGCACCGCGTGCCGGCAGCGGCGTGTACATTGCACTCCCCTGCCCTGCATCTTCGTCCTGCCACAACTCCCCGTTGGTCAGGCACTGCGGCAAAGCGGCGCCATTGCCGCTTTGCCTAACGCGCGGGTTTCTACTCTGCGTAAATATTATTTTACTGCTTTAGTATACCGCACTTTATGCAGATTGCAATAGTTTTTGCTGATTTTTTGTGGAGGGTGGGGGTAGGCTATAAAATTGGGAACGATGCGCATGCGTTTGAGGGTTTTATATGGGGAGGGTGGCGGGGTCAGGTGACCCCGCCTTACAGGAAATGGCAGGGCACATCACACTTTTTATCGTTTGCAGCAAAGCCAAAACCCGCGGAACGATGCGAACATCGTCCCCTACAAATCATTTGCAGCGTTTGTCACAATCGGCAAAATTTCACCCCGGCGGAATGAGGGCATCCCGCCCTGCAGCCACTTTTATTGTTCAGCACATACTTCACAACCAGCACCCTCCCCCAAAATTCCTAATTTTTCGTCCCGCTCTCTCCCCACCGCCGCCCTCATCAACTCCTCCCTCTTACTTCCTAACGCCTAACTAAAAACCGCCCCGGTCAGCCATGCATGGCAAACCGGAGCGGTTGATTTTGTTTATGTTCTGCTGTTCAGCAATTACTTGCCAACCTTTTCCTTCAGGCGGCCGCTTGCCTTAAAAGCCGGGGATAGCGGTGGGTTCCAGCTGGCTGGTGACCTTGGTCTTGGGGTTGGTGAAGTTCTTGGTCTGGCGTTCGCGCATTTCAAAGCGGCCAAAGCCTGCAATGGTAACCTTATCACCAGCCTTCAGCACATCGCCGATGGTGCCGAAAATGCCGTCCATGATCTTTTCAACTTCAACGGCAGAAATGCCGGTATCGTTTGCAACTTTGGTAATCAACTGTGATCTGGTCATAACTCGTTATCTCCCTAAGCATATATTTCATCATCAGGCAAGTAACTGCCCCACGTTTTAGTACGCTGATTATTATAAGGAAAATTTCGCGCAGAATCAAGTGATTCTGCCAAAACCTAGCCCAAAAAAATCAAAAATTGGCATATCTCACAAAAGATGCAACAATCCCGCGTTTCTTTCGGGAACGCGTGCATAGCGCACGGGCACCGCCGCAAAACATTTGCTGTACGGCACAAAACAGGGCAGCAAAGCTCCCCGCAGCACAACAGCTGCCGGGCTTTGCTGCCCCAGGTTGTTTTTCTGTTTTACCCTTGGTTATTTGCCGTTGGCGGCATCGCGGTGCAGGGTGGCGATATCCACCAGCTCCATGCCGCTGATGTCATGGTCGCTGCGCAGGGCATTCACCAGAATGCGGGCGGTATCCAGCGCCGTGATGCACGGGATGGACAGCTCGGTTGCCTTGCGGCGGAACTTGACGGAATCGCGGTGCGGGTCACGGCCATGGGGGCTGGTGGAGCTGATGTAATCCACCAGACCGCTTTCCAGCAGATCCAGCACATTCGGGCGTTCTTCGCTCATCTGGCGCACGGTGCTGCAGGGCACCATCTGGCTGTTCAGGTAGCGTGCCGTGCCGGGGGTGCCATAGATCTTATAGCCGTAGTCATGCAGCTTCCAGGCCAGCTCGGCGGCTTCTTTCTTGTCGGAATCCTTGACCGAGATAATTACGCAGGAACCGGGGCCGGGGGTCTTGAACTGGTAACCGGCGGCAACCAAGCCCTTTGATCAACGCTTCGTGCATGTTGGGAGCAATGCCCAAAACTTCGCCGGTGGATTTCATTTCGGGTCCCAGCATGGTATCCACACCGTGCAGCTTCAGGAAGCTGTAGACGGGTACTTTAACAGCCACATAGGGGCTCTTTGCCGTTGCGCCACAGGCCGGTGCCGTACCCCATATCTTTCAGCTTTTCGCCCAGGGTGCAGCGCACGGCCAGATCGACCATCGGGACGCCGGTGACCTTGGAGATATACGGCACGGTACGGGAGGAACGGGGGTTGACCTCAATGACGTACACCTTGCCGTCCTGCACAGCGTACTGCACATTGACCAGGCCCACAACCTTCAGCTCGCGGGCAAAGCGGCCGGTGTAATCCACCAGGGTATCAATCACATCCTGCGGGAAATTATACGGCGGGTAGACACAGATGGAGTCGCCGGAATGCACGCCGGTGCGCTCGATCTGCTCCATGATGCCGGGCACCAGGTAATCGGTGCCGTCGCAGATGGCGTCAACTTCACATTCGGTGCCGTAGATGTACTTATCCATCAGCACCGGGTGGCTCATGTCCACATGCTTGGTGATAACGCCCATATACTCGATGACATCGCTGGAGTTATAGGCCACAATCATATTCTGGCCGCCCAGAACGTAAGACGGACGCATCAGGACGGGGTAGCCGACCTCCTGGGCAGCCTGCAGGGCTTCGTCCAGGGTAAAGACGGTGCGGCCCGCCGGGCGAGGAATGCCGCAGCGTTCCAACAGCTCATCAAAGCGTTCGCGGTCCTCGGCTTCATCGATGGCATCGGCCGGGGTGCCGTAAATGGGCAGGCCGATCTCATCCATATGCTTTGCCAACTTGATGGCCGTCTGGCCGCCGAACTGCACCAGGCAGCCGTCCGGCTTTTCGGCAGCGATAATATGGTCAACGCTTTCGGGGTTCAGCGGGTCAAAGTACAGGCGGTCACCGGTATCAAAATCGGTGGAAACCGTTTCGGGGTTGTTGTTGACCAGAATGGCCTCGCAGCCGTGCTTTTTCAGCGTCCAGACTGCGTGGACAGAGCAGTAGTCGAACTCGATGCCCTGGCCGATGCGGATGGGGCCGGAGCCAAAGACGAGAATCTTCTTTTTGCCGGTCTTATGGGCATGGATGAACTGCTCGGCCTCGTTCTCCTTATCGCAGGTGGAGTAGAAGTACGGGGTCTTGGCGGCAAACTCGGCAGCGCAGGTATCGACCATCTTGAAGCCGCAGACATAGTTGTCCATCGGCAGCTTTTCGGCACCGGACAGGCGCAGGATGGTTTTATCCAGGAAGCCGTAATGCTTGGCCTCCAGATACTTTTCGCGGGTTAGGGGGCCGTTTTTCAGGCCCAGCTCCAGGTTCGCCAGGTGCTGCATCTTATCCAGGAACCACCAGTCGATCTTGGTGATGTCATAGATGGTCTGGTGCGGCACACCGCGCTTAAGGGCTTCGTATACGCAGAAAGCGCGCTCGGAGTCCTGTACATGCAGGTGCTCAATGACTTCCTCGGTAGTCAGCTTTTCAAAGTCGGACAGGGTCAGGGTGTCCATGCCCAGCTCAATGGAGCTGACTGCCTTCATCATGGCGTGTTCAAAGTTTTTGCCAATGGCCATCACTTCGCCGGTGGCCATCATCTGGGTTCCCAGACTCTTATCGGCGTAAACGAACTTATCAAACGGCCATTTGGGGTATTTGACGACCACATAGTCCAGCGCAGGCTCAAAGCAGGCGCAGGTTTCGCCGGTCACATCGTTGGTGATCTCGTCCAGCGTGTAGCCCAGGGCAATCTTGGTTGCCACCTTGGCGATGGGATAGCCGGTAGCCTTGGAAGCCAGTGCAGAAGAGCGGGACACACGGGGGTTGACCTCGATGACCGCATAATCAAAGCTGTCCGGCTTCAGAGCAAACTGGCAGTTGCAGCCGCCCTCGATGCCCAACTCGGTGATGATATCCAGAGCAGCGGTGCGCAGCATCTGGTATTCCTTATCGGACAGAGTCTGGCAGGGTGCCACCACGATGGAGTCACCGGTATGCACGCCGACAGGGTCCAGGTTTTCCATGTTACATACGGTGATCACATTGCCCTTGTGGTCACGCATCACTTCGTATTCGATCTCTTTCCAACCGGCGATGCACTTTTCCACAAGGATCTGATGGATGGGGGAAAGACGCAGGCCGTTGGTTGCGATCTCGTGCAGCTTTTCAGGGTTTTCGCAGATACCGCCGCCGGTACCGCCCATGGTGAAAGCCGGGCGCACGATAACGGGATAGCCGATAACATCGGCAAACGCCATGGCGGAATCCAGGTCCTCTACCACCTTGGAGGGAATGCAGGGCTGGTTCAGCTTTTCCATGGTATCCTTAAACAGCTGGCGGTCCTCGGCACGGTCAATGGTGTCCGGCTTGCAGGCCAGCAGGCGCACGCCGCTGCGGTCCAAAAAGCCGCTGCGGGCCAGTTCCATGGAAAGGTTCAGGCCCATCTGGCCGCCCAGATTGGGCAGAATGGCGTCCGGCTTTTCCTTTTCAATAATGCGTTCCACAACTTCGGCGGTCAGCGGCTCAATATAAACATGATCCGCAATATCCGGGTCCGTCATGATGGTGGCCGGGTTGGAGTTGACCAGCACGGTCTCAATGCCCTCGGATTTCAGAGCACGGCAGGCCTGCGTGCCGGAGTAGTCAAACTCGGCGCCTGACCGATGATGATAGGGCCGGAACCGATAACCAGCACCTTTTTGATTCTAGGATCTTTCGGCATCTCAACGGCCCCCTTTCACGCGGTTGATGCGGCGGACATTCTGCAAAAAGCGGTCAAACAGGAACTCGGTATCCTTGGGGCCGCCGTTTGCTTCGGGGTGGAACTGCACAGTAAAGCAGTTCCACTGCAGGTATTCAATTCCCTCACAGGTTTTATCGTTGGCGTTCACATGGCTGACGCGGCCGGTACCTGCGGGCAAAGTATCGCCCAGAACCGCATAACCGTGGTTCTGGCTGGTAATAAAGGTACGTTCCAGCGCAAAGTCGGTCACAGGCTGGTTGGCGCCGCGGTGGCCATACTTCATTTTGCAGGTTTTGGCGCCTGCAGCCAGGGCAGTCAGCTGGTGGCCCAGGCAGATGCCGAAAGCTGGGATGCCGGTATCCAGCATATCGCGGATATTGGCGATGACCTGCACGTTTTCTGCCGGGTCACCGGGGCCGTTGGAAAGCATCAGGCCATCCGGCGCAAGGGCTTTGAGCTCTGCCAGGGTGGTAGAAGCAGGCAGCACCGTTACACGGCAGCCGCGCTTACACAGGCAGCGCACAATGTTCTTTTTGCAGCCAAGGTCCAGCAGGGCAATGTGCAGCGGTTCTTCGCCCTCCGCCACACCGGCAGTGGGGGGCAAAGCACTGCGGCTCGGTGCAGGTCACAGCATCCACCGCGCCGGTCACGGCATAAGCCTTGATGATGGGCATCAGGGCAGCCAGCTTTTCCGGCTCGGTTTCGGGGTCAAACTCGGTGGTAATGGCACCGTTCATAACGCCGCTTTCGCGCAGGATGCGGGTCAGGCTGCGGGTATCAATGCCCTCAATGCCGATAATGCCGTTTTCTTTCAGGAAAGTATCCAGCGTTTCCTCGCTGCGGAAGTTGGAAGGGGTCGTGCATGCTTCGCGCACGATGTAACCCTTTGCCCAGATCTTGCCGCTCTCTTTGTCTTCGCTGTTCATGCCGTAGTTGCCGATCAGCGGGTAGGTCTGGGTAATGATCTGGCCATAGTAGCTGGGGTCGGTCAGCGTTTCTTCAAACCCGACCATACCGGTGGCAAACACAACTTCGCCCACGGTAGTGCCCTGGCAGCCCAGGCTTTTGCCCTTTAAGATCCGGCCATTTGCCAAAATCAGATATGCCTGCATGTTTTGCCTCGCAATCCTTTGTTGTATCGAAATCCGGTTCCGGTTAGAGTTAGGAAGTAGGAGTGAGGAGTTAGGAGTTTATGGTCGGGCGCACACCGTGCGCCCGCCTTTTGAAACAGCCAAGGCCGTTTCCGTCCGCGCAGAGCCTAGCTCCCACGCAATAACTCCTACCTCCTACTGCCTAACTCCTAACTTTTTACAGCGTCTGCTTTGCTGCTTCCTTCATTTTGCGGCTGCCCAGGTGGACCAGGGGCAACTTGCCCTCCTTGCAGATGGGGCATTCTTCGGGAGCATAGTTGGGCAGATCCAGCTTCAGGGCACTGGCCAGGATGGGGATCGGGGACGGAGCTTCGGGGCGGGTGCGGTCCACCACGCAGGCAATGCCCAAGCAGATGCCGCCTGCTTCTTCGATGACGCGCTTGGTTTCCAGGCTGGAAACACCGGTGGTCACAACATCCTCGGCGATGATGCAGCGCTCGCCCGGATGGATGGCAAAGCGCTTGAGAGTCATCGCGTTATCCACACGCTCGGTAAAGATGGCGCGCTTGCCCAGCTGGCGGCCCAGCTCGTAAGCATACACAATGCCGCCCATGGCAGGGCCAACGATAACGTCAACATCAGTATCCTTCAGCTTTTCTGCCACATGAGCCATAACCTCGGCACACTTATCCGGGTACTGCTGCAGATAGGCCATCTGGCAGTATGCGCCGGAATGACGGCCGGACGAAAGGAGGAAGTGCCCCTCCAAAAATGCTTCACATTCCTTCAAAACTTCGATCGATTCTCTTGCCATGATACTTTCCTCCGTTTATAAAAAGCTGTTTTACTATACCACAAGTTGCATATAATTGCAACATCTTGAATGTTTATACAGGCAAATTCAAAAAATAATGAATAAATAATAAAGAATTCTTGTGGTGGATCGCCGCGCGGTGCGCACTCCACCATTTTTTCATTATTCTTTATTCTCTGGGCAATACCGCATAATTCTAAGTGCCGATACGGCGAGCGAGGTGCGGCAGCTGCTAAGCCAAAAGCGCAGATAATACTGGATGTCTTATCGAGCATTTTGGCAACGCAGATGCCGTGCCGCAGCCGCCGAAGCGGTGCTTAAGCCGCTAGGCGGGAATTGTGCGGTGTTGCCTCTGTTCTTTAACCTGCTTATCCTCTCGCGCACCCGCGGATCTCATCCAGCGTTTTTACGCCGTGGGCGTCCATCCATTCCCCCATCTCGGCAGTAATGTGAGTGCAGGCTTTCGGGTCCAGGAAGTTTGCGGTGCCCACCTGAACGGCGGCTGCACCGGCCATGATGAACTCCAGCGCATCGCGGCCGGTCAGGATGCCGCCCAGCCCGATGACCGGGATATTGACAGCCCCCACAGCCTGCCACACCATGCGCAGTGCAATGGGGCGGATGGCCGGGCCGGAAAGCCCGGCAAAGGTGTTGTTGAACACCGGGCGGCGCTTTTCCAGATCAATGGCGCAGGCCTGGAAGGTATTGCACAGGCTGATGCCATCGGCACCGGCAGCTTCCACGGCCTTGCACATATCGGGGATGCTCTCTGCCTGGGGGCTGAGCTTGACCACCAGCGGCACAGTGCACACTTTGCGCACAGCGGAAACCACCTCTTCGGCGTCCTTGGCGCGGATGCCGAACGCCAGGCCGCCCTGCTTGACGTTGGGGCAGCTGATGTTCAGTTCCAGCACATCAATGCCTGCGGCGCACAGCTTCTGCACGCCCTCCACGTTTTCCCCTCAATGGTATGGCCGCCCAGGTTGACCCAGACGGAGGTGCCGCAGGTTTTCATGGCGGGCAGCTCGTTTTCAATAAAGTGCTGCACGCCGGGGTTCTGCAGGCCGATGGAGTTCATCAGGCCGGAGGGAGTTTCCAGCAGGCGCTCGCCGTCGTTGCCGGGCTGACCGTTCAACGTCAGGCCTTTGCCGGAAATGCCGCCCAGCGCGCGCAGGTCCTCAATGCCTGCATATTCCGGGCCGAAACCAAAGGTGCCGGAAGCGGCAATGACCGGGCCGGCCAGCTGCTTGCCAAACAGATTTACGCGAAGGTCTGCCATCAGTCAAACACCTCCTCAGCTTTGAACACGGGGCCGTCTTTACATACGGTCTTGGCCCCCACCTTGGTGCGGCAGGTACAGCCCAGGCAGGCGCCAAGGCCGCAGGCCATCTTGCGTTCCAGGCTGGCCACGCAGGGCGTGCCGCTCTGGGCGCACAGCTGGTATACGCCGCGCATCATCACCATGGGGCCGCAGGTCAGCACCATGGCGAACTGTTCCGGGTGCAGGATGCCGGTTACCAGGCCGTGGTACCCCACCGCGCCGGAATCCGTTGCAATGCTGATGGCGGCGCAGTAAGGCAGGAAAGCTTCCAGCCCATAGGGCTCATCACGGAAGCCACAGTACAGTTCCGGCTTGCAGCCCGCTGCAGCCAGCTCCTTGCAGAGCTGCAGCAGCGGCGCGGTGCCAATACCGCCGCCCACAACAGCGATCTTGCCGTTTTTGCCGCCTGCCGCCCGGGCGATCGCGGCCACATCAAATCCGTTGCCGCATGGGCCGGTCACCGTCAGGGTGTCGCCCTCTTTCAGGGCAGCCAGCTTCTGGGTTCCCCACCCTTGACCTGATACAGGAAAGTCAGTGCGCCGGTCGCGGCGTCAAAATCATGCACGCTGATGGGGCGGGACAGGATGGGCGTTTCGTTGGCAGCCCAGGCGCGCAGCATAAAGAACTGCCCCCGCCTTGGCCGGGCGGCTGGCATCCGGCCACTGCACCGTCAGGCAGCGGATATCCGCTGCAACGGTACTCTGGCGCAGGACCGTTACCTTACAGCTTGTTGCATTCACCCTGATATCCTCCTTCATTCGCACGCATTCATTATAAGCAGCTTCATCAAAGGCAACGCCGGGCTGCTTTTTGTAAGCCAGCAGGATGCCGCGGCTGGAGTTGACCACACCGCCGTTGCTGTTGTTCATATACTGGGCAATATCGGCAGCTTTGCCGCCCTGTGCGCCGTAGCCGGGGATCAGGAAGAAGGTCCGGGGGTAAGCAGCGCGGATGGCGGTTGCTTCCTCGGTATGGGTGCCGCCGATGACCAGACCGATGCTGGAATAACCAGATTCGCCGATGTAATCCCTGCCCAGCTCGCTCAGGCTGTCGCCCACCAGGTCATACACATGGCGGCCGTCCTCCAGCTTTTTATACTCAAAATCTTTTGCGCCGGGGTTGGAGGTGCGGCACAGTACAAACAGGCCCTTGCCCTGTTCCTTGCAGTACGGCAGGTAGGGGCTGATGGAATCCAGGCCCATATAGGGGGCCAGCGTGATGATATCAGCCTCAAAGTCGCCGGTAAAGTGTGCCTTGGCGTACATCTCGGCGGTTTTGGCAATATCGCCGCGCTTGATATCGGCAATAACCGGCAGGCCGGTGGCGCGCACCATCTTCAGGGTTTCGGCGTAAGCGCGCATGCCATCCAGACCAAGGGATTCATAATAAGCGATCTGAACCTTGTAGCAGCCTGCGGAAGCCTTGGTAGCTTCAATAATGCGGCGGTTGAATTCCACCACATTTTCACCGGCAGTCTTGGTGCAGTCCACCACATCGGCGGGCAGGTAGCTGAACTCGGTATCCAGACCCACGCACACCGGGCCGTTGGCTGCCACGCTTGCATACAGTTTATCCATATTGGTCATTGCTGTTCCTCCGTTTTCTGTATCAAAAAAAGCTCGTTCAAACTTTTCTGCGGGTTACTGTTTATCTTTCTGGTAGGTCACTTTGCCGCCCTTGATGGTCATCATGACCTGGCCATAGAAGCTTTCGCCGTCATAGGGGCAGTTCTTGCTCTTACTGTGCAGCTCGTCCGCATGTACGGTAAACATGTGGTTGGTTTCCACCAGAACAATATCGGCATCAAAGCCGGGCACCAGGCGGCCCTTATGCTCATCCAGGCCAAGCACCTGAGCGGGGCCGGAGCTCATCAAAAGCTCAGCATTTCCAGCGGCAAGCCCTCCATGCGGCACAATTTGGTGTAGCACACGGCAAAGGCGGTTTCCAGCCCAACCATGCCGGCAGCGCCCTTGGCCTTATCCTCGGCGCTGTGGGGGGCATGGTCGGTGCCGATGCAGCTGACTGTGCCATCCTTAATTGCCGTCACCAGGGCGGCCACATCGTCCGCCTTGCGGATGGGTGGGTTGACCTTATACTGCAGGCGGGAATCATCGAACCACAGGTGGTGCGGGGTCACTTCGCAGCTGACCATTGCACCGCGGCGGCGGCTCTGGCGCACCATATCCACAGATTCTTTGGTGGAAACATGGCACATATGCAGGCGGGTGCCGTAATATTCGGCCAGGTGGCAGTTGCGCACCGTCTCAATGTTTTCGGCCAGGCGGTAATCCCACGGGCTGATCTCGCGGTCCTCTGCGTGGGACATCACGGTCAGACCGCGCTCGGCTGCCACAGCAAACACGCGAGCCATCGTGGCGTTATTCATCACGCCGTTGCCGTCCTCGGTGATAAACTTGATATCATCCGGCAGGTCCAGCAGATGGTCAATGGTGTGGCCGTCAAAGTTTTTGGTAATGGAAACGGTCTGGTTGGCATCACACAGGCCAATCTCGCGCGCTTTCTCCTCCACCTCATGCACGATCTCTGCCGAAGAGCAGACCGGCTTGGTGTTGGGCATCAGGTTGACGAAAGTATATCCGCCTGCCGCTGCAGCCGCAGAGCCGGTGGCAATATCCTCTTTATATTCAAAGCCGGGGGTACGCCAATGGCAGTGGGTATCAATAAACGCGGGCAGAATGGTCAGCCCTTTTGCATTGATCACCTCGCCTGCTTCCGGCAGGTCGGTTCCGATTGCTCTAATTTTGCCGTCCGCGATCAGATAATCGCAGATGCGGCCCTCGTAGTCCCGTGCATTTTTAATCAGCATGGCTGGCCCTCCTTTTGGTGTGGGGTTGCAAGATTCTGTGTGAGAATTTGTGGTGGTTGTGGGCGCGGCAGGAACAGCCTATCCTCACGTTAAGTGCCAACTTTGCGCGGCGTGGCGATAGCTTGTTGGCAGTGGTGCAGGGTTTGCTGCTTCCCCAGCAGTAGGGCCAGGTTGCCTCCTCCACCCATTCGCCGCCTGTTCGGCGGCGGGTGAACAGAGGAACATCCTATCTCCGCGCCAAGTGCCGCCTGCTGCGGTTGCGCTCCGAAACGCGTCTGCGGGCGCAGCGCTCTGCGCTCCGGCTGTTTTTGCACCGCGCTTCGCGCGATTGCGCGGCGATAGCCTGTTGGTGGTGGGCAAGGTTGCTACCTCCACCCATTCGCCGCCTGTTCGGCGGCGGGTGAACAGAGGAACATCCTCGCTCTGCGCTCCGGCTGTTTTTGCACCGCGCTTTGCGCGATTGCGCGGCGATAGCCGCGCAGGCAAAAAAATAACTTTTCCCCAAAAGAGGAAAAGTCAAAAAGAAGCACCTGATACAGCGTGGGGAAGAAACACTGCACCGTGGGTTTTATCGCAGCAGGACAAGCCTTCGCGGATGGATACCATGGCACAGTTCACCCTTTCACATATGATTTTAATTATTGTACCATGCCGGGACAATGGTGTCAACACAACACGAAATGTTGCACCAAGAAGGATTTTTTGTATTTTTGTGTCAACTTTTGGGCAATATGTCAAAAGGCCGGGTTCTGGTTCGCGCCGCACACAAAACAGCGCCGCGCCAGACCCGGCACACGATCCTATTCTTTTTAATTTTCTCCAATCTGTTGGTCGATGTATTCATCTAATTCGTTGATTGCATCTTCCCACATTGCATCATCCATATTGACCTTTCTCCCCTGCAGCACTGGTTCCGGCAACGCCGATTCCGCCGTGCTTTGTGCTGGTTCTGCCATTTTATTAGGTTTACTTATGACCTCTTCTGTATTTGTGGAACCTTTGTTCATTGCATTTGTTGCTTCCAAAGCAATCACTGCTACAAGTATAAGAATCCCACAAATCAACAACAGTCTTTTCTTCATTGATTTTATGCTCTTTCTTTATTCCCTCATATACTAATTAAATCCATAGCATTCAATATATGGTTCTCCAATCTTTGTGTTGCTTATATGTTCCTGATACCTACACACCTGACATTCTACGTATCTTACCAAAATATCTTGCTTCACTACGTCATGTCCAGCATGATATCCATGCATACATGCTGCTGTACGTGCATAATAGGAGTTTTGAGTTTTGTACCTAATGTCAAAACTTCCGCACTGTATACATTGTCCCGCAACTTGTTCTCCTACGTCATTCGAATGTCCACTCTGATATTCTTTTACATCATCATCAAAATCTTTATAAAGTGCTTCTTCTCTTTTTTTCAATTTTGCTATTTGTCCCGGCCCAAATTTTGTCTTTTTCTTGTGCATGAACAGGCAAAAGCATTCCCATTCCAAAGCAAATAGTAAAAATAATTACTATCCATCTTCGTTTCATTATTGTCATCTCCCCTCTGCTTATTTCAGGCATGTCCAACCCAAATCTCTTATCTGGTTACGATTCATCATCGAACGCGTTCCGCATTCCGGGCAATCTGCATAGGTATAACTAACCTCAAAGCATTTTTGATCTCGCGCATTTACATTTCCATGGATACATGGCGTTGTAAAAATTCATACCCAGTTTCAACCGAAGTCGTCATTGTCGTTCCACATTTTGGACATGGATAAGTTGGTAATGCTCTGTCTTCTAGAGCAGCCGCCGGCAACGCCATACTAATTGCAAAAGCCAACATGCCGATTGTTGTTAAACACCTACTTAATGTCTTTTTAGTCATGTCTTGCTCCTTTCTAAGTCAGTTTGTTGCATTTTAACTATTTTGTTTCAACCATAGCGTTTATTATATGTATATAATAGCATTAAGGATAATAATTGTCAATAGTGTTATTTACTTTAAGCTCTATAAACACAAAAAAAGCAGCCCCTCCCTTGCGGGAAAGGCTGCTTTTTAGAACAAATCAGTTACAATCAGTTCTGCTTCATCTTAGCGAAGCACTCGCTGCAGTAGACCGGACGGTCTTCGCGCGGCTGGAAGGGCACCTTGCAGGTCTTGCCGCAGCTTGCGCAAACGGCGTCGAACATCTGGCGCTCACCACGGGTAGCGTTCTTGCGGGCATCGCGGCATGCCTTGCAGCGCTGGGGCTGGTTCTCGAAACCACGGCTTGCGTAGAACTCCTGCTCACCGGCGGTCCAAACGAACTCTTTGCCGCAATCTTTGCATACCAAAGTCTTGTCTTCGTACATAGTGGGTATCTCCTCTTTGTTTACTTGCCCGGGAAGAATTTCAACCAACGCTTGGGGTCACCAATGAACTGATTGCTAAGCTACTGGGGGCATTGTTTATATGTCCAGGCCAAAACGCCTGAATCCAAATTCATTCTCGCACTTCATCACTGCGCAGCTTTTTGCGGGCGCGCATCAGGGCGTTTTCCACCGCTTTGGGGGTGCAGTGCAGCAGTTGGGCTGTCTGGGCGGCAGTGTGCCCCTCCAAACTGGCAAGCAGACTGCCGCGTTCCAGGGGCGAAAGCTGCGTGTTGATGCGTTCCAGCACGGCGGCGCAGCGCTCGTTGGCAATGGCAAGCTCTTCCGGCCCCGGCGCGGCAGAATTTTCCGGCAGGGGCACACTGTTGTTCAGCGGAGCATGCTTTTTGCGGGTGGCACTGCGGCGGGCATCCTGCTGTGCGTTGGCAATACAGGCTGCGGCATACGCGGTAAAGGGGACTTTTTTATCCGCCCGGTAGCTGCGCACGGCATGGAACAGGCCAATCAGCCCTTCCTGCACCGCATCGTCAAAGTCAAGGCCGGGTGCTGCAACGGCAGCGGCGCCTTTGCGTATGGCAGGCATCATGGCGGTGATCAGCGCGGCAATAGCGCTTTCCTCCCCAGCCTGTGCCTGCTGCAGCAGCTCGTCATCCATCTGCTGCGGCATGGCTACTTTCCTCCCTGGATAAATGCGATTGTTCTTATTTTACCGTTTAACGCCGCGTTTGTCAATAAAATTTTGCCCTGTACGTTAAATAATCCCTTCTTCAAGAGAGGGATTTGCCGCACTGGGCTGCGCCATGCTCCTACCTTCCTTTAAGAACCCCCATCGTCGGCAGATCTCCGCCAATGGAAACGGTTTCAGAGTTGTTCGGCAAATCGGACACTTTACTTTTTTCGGTTTGTAAAATGCTCCAGCAGCTCCACCGCCGCCACAATGATAATTGTTACCGCAAAAACACCCAGCCAGCCAAGGCCCGCTTTGGGCAGCACCTGCATAAACAGTGTTAAATTCATCTTGTTCTCCCCTTTTTGTTTAGAGTGTATCTGAAAAGTCGAAAATATCCGTCATTTTTTTGTTTTCAGATACACCTTAGGCAAACAATGTCAGAATCATACCGCCCGCAATCACGGACGCGATCTGACCGGATACATTCACCCCAACGGCGTGCATCAGCAAAAGTTCTGGTTGTCTTCCTGCAGGCCCATCTTGTTCACCACACGGGCCGACATCGGGAATGCCGAAATTCCCGCTGCACCGATCATGGGGTTGATTTTTTGTTTGGCAAACAGGTTATATACCTTGGCCACCAGCACGCCGCCGATGGTATCGAACACAAAGGCCACCAGCCCCAGCGCCAAAATCATCAGGGTCTGCCGATTCAAAAAATACTCTGCCTGCATTTTGATGCCACCGTCAGCCCCAGCAGCAGGGTAATGAGGTTTGCCAGTACCTTTTTGTGCGGTTTCGGACAGGCTGTCCAGCACACCACATTCCCGGATGAGGTTGCCGAACATCAAAAAGCCAACCAGCGCCACACTGCGCGGCACAAACAGCCCAGCCACCATGGTAATAATGATGGGGAACAGGATTTTTGCCGTTTTGCTGACTTGCTTTTCGGCATATGGCATGCGGATCAGGCGCTCTTTTTTGGTCGTCACAAGCCGGATGACCGGCGGCTGGATGATGGGCACCAGCGCCATGTAAGAATACGCCGCCACAATGATGGCCCCCAGATAGTTGGATTCCAGAAAGTTTGCCACAAAGATGGAGGTCGGCCCGTCCGCCGCACCGATCACGGCAATGGAAGCGGCATCTTTGAGTTCAAAGCCCATCAAAGTCGCAGCCCCCAGCGTGAAAAAGATGCCAAACTGCGCCGCCGCCCCAAAAATCATCAGCTTGGGGTTGGAAAGCAGCGGTGTAAAATCAATCATTGCACCAATGCCCACAAACAGCAGCAACGGGAACAGTTCGTTGGCAATGCCAGCATCAAACAGCACATCCAGCGGGCCGACCTCGGTGCCGGTGGACAGCACCTGGGTAACAGCACCGGACAGCGGCAGGTTGACGAGAATGGCCCCAAAGCCCATTGGCAGCAGCAGGGATGGCTCCATCTCCTTTTTGATCGCCAGCCAGATCAACAGGCCGCCGATCCCCCACATAACCACCTGCTGCCATTGCAGGTTCCATAGATTTCCAAACAGTTCTTGCATCCATAGCCCTCCTTGTCTTAATGCAATCTTAACACAAACAGCAAAAAGAAAAAGACTTCCGCCGCGCAGGGGTACTACACCCATGCTCGGCAAAAGTCTTGCGTTATTTCATACAAATTACGGGCTGTCAGCCGTCTTGACGTAACTTGCAGACGCTGCGCGTCCGCTACTCCCTTTTGCTGGTTTCATTATGCAATATTAATACCGGGATGTCAAGGGGATTTTTGCCGCCGCGCAAAATTCTTTTTCAGCAGCCTGACTTTTTACACATCCGGCCAACGGTGGATCTGGTGCAGATACAAAACCAGACCAAACTCACCGGAGATGGTTTCGGAAAGCGGGAACGCCCACCAGGTCCACCCCAGCCCCAAACGGGACAACAGCCAGAAAATGGGGATCAGGCAGATGATTTCCCGCATAACAGAGATTGCCACGCTGACCTTTGCCGCACCGATTGCCTGGAAAAATACCGGCGTGATAAGGGAAAACACCGCCGAGAAAAAGCTCAGCCCAATAATGCGGGGAATGTCAAGGATGGATTTTGAGCGTATTTGAGGCGTAAAAATCAACGCAAAATAAATCTTGATTTTTTTGACAGGCCTGTAGTATACTATACAAGCAACATATGAGCCGGTGTGTTGGAATTGGCAGACGAGACGGACTCAAAAAATCCGTTGGTGGTGACACCGTGTGGGTTCGACCCCCACCACCGGCACTGATATAAAACCCCAAAAGGCGCAGAGCTTTTTTGGGGTCTTTTTTGGTATGGTCACGGGGGCGAACAGGGCGGCACGGCTAAGCCGCGCACAAAAGTCTCCGGTGGAGACTTTGAGGCCCACGCCCCACCGCCGCTTAACAAAACAGCCCGGAACTGCCGCCTGCATTTGCGGTGGTTCCGGGCTGTTGCTTTACCTATTCACCTTGCAGCTGTCAACGTGCAGGTATGGGTTCCTGGAATGCCTTATGCCTTTTTGCTGTAATCGCGTGCGCCGTAAATGGCGGTGCCGATGCGCACAATGGTGGCACCCTCGCGGATGGCATCGGGGTAATCCCCGCTCATGCCCATGGAAAGGATATCCATTTTGGCGTTCTCATAATGGCGGTCAGCAGCTTTTTGCCAGCAGTTCCCGCATTTGGGCAAAGAACGCGCGGGTCTCATCCGGGGTTGCAGCTGCCGGCGGGATGGCCATCAGGCCGCGCAGGCGGATATGCGGCTGTGCGGCTGCCATATCCAGCAGGGGCCACAGGCTTTCGGCAGAAACGCCAGACTTGCTCTCTTCCCCGCCGATGTTGATCTCGATCAAAATTTCCTGGGTCAGGTTTGCGGCGGCAGCGGCGCGCTCCACCTTTTGCAGCAGGTGCTCGCTGTCCACGCTTTCAATCAAAGCAGCACGGCCCACCACTTTGTTGACCTTGTTGGTCTGCAAATGGCCGATAAAATGCCCCGGCTTACCGCAATAAGCGTTGGCATCGGTCTTTTCCACCACCAGTTCCTGCACATGGTTTTCGCCAAACAGGTCAATGGGCAGAGCGGCACTGGCCATCACCTCTTCCACGGTGCAGGTCTTGCAGGCGGAGCACAGCAGAATATCTGCCGGGTCGCGGCAGGCTTCACGGGCGGCGGCAGCCATATTTTTTCACGGATGCGGGCCACATTTTCGGCCATCATTGTCAGTTGTTCCTGTGTCAGCATGGTTCACATCTCCTGGTAAACGGCGCGGCTGCCGCCGATGTATTTGGGGCGGGTGCGGGCGCAGATGATGGGCGCAGCGCCGATCTGCTTGATGGTCAGGCGCACCGGCACGGCCACGCGCTTTAAGTGCATGCCAATCAGCGTACCGCCGATATCAATTCCGGCAGCGGCACGCACTTCCTCCACCAGAACCGGATGTTCAAACGCCTGCCAGCAGTTGGTGGCCCAGCTGCCGCCCGCATGGGGCTGCGGCACGGCGTTCACCTGTTCATAACCATACTTTTCGGCTGCTTCCTGCTCGATGACAATGGCGCGATTCAGGTGTTCGCAGCACTGGGCCGCCAGATAGACGCCCTGCGCTTTGAGCACCGGCAGAATACCCGCCAGCACAGCCGCGGCGGCTTCCATGCTGCTGTCCTTGCCAATATGCCCGCCAACGATCTCGCTGGAAGAGCAGCCGACCACAAAAATATCCCCGGCGCGCAGGTGTGCAGCCGCCAGCAGTTCTTCCGCTGCCTGGCGTGCCTGCGCCGTAATGGCGGCGCAATCCGGTTTTTGAACGGTGTTTTGTTCCATAATCTACCCACCTTTTTCATTTACTGATTCGGCATTATTATAACACGGGATGCAAGGTTTGTACATTCTTAAACGGTTCTAAACCAATCTTACCCCCATACAAAAACGGTGCAGCAAAGCCGCAGCCTGCTGCACCGTTTTGGGGCACTGCTGAAAACAAACTTATTCTCAGCGCTTGATATCGTAATTCATGTCCATCAGGTTGCGGATGGTGGAAACATCATCGGTAATGTTGGCATCGCCATGGATGGTGTGCTTGATGGCGGAGCTTGCCACCGCAAAGTTGACCATATCCATCGGCTTGTAGTTGTGCAGCATGGCGTAAATCAGGCCGCTGGCAAATGCATCACCGCCGCCTACGCGGTCCAGAATATTAAAGGTAAACAGCTTGCTTTCAAAGGTATGGTCCTCATACCACATAAAGGCTTTCAGGCTGTTCTCGGAGCCGGAATGGGCATAACGCACATGGCGGGCAATGCACTTGATGTTGGGGTAACGCTCCACAAAGCGCTGGAAGATCTCATCCTGCTGTTCATAGCTGGGCTGTAGGGGCACGCCGTCTTTCCAGTCGCCCTGGGCGTGGTCGGCATCGTCTTTCCACAGGTGGTAAGGCTCAATGCCAAACAGAACATCCACATAGGGCAGGCACTTGGTGCAGTAGTCACGGGCTTCTTCCCAAGTCCACAGGGTGGAGCGGAAGTTGCCGTCAAAGCTGACGGTCAGACCCTTTTCCTTGGCTTTTTCAGGCAGGCCATCACAAAATCGGCGCAGTTCTGGCCCAAAGCCGGGGTAATGCCGGAAAGATGCAGCCAGTCAAAGCCGTCCAGAAGGGCGTCCAGATCCACTTTGGAAAGGTCATACTCCGTAAAAGCGGAGTGCTTGCGGTCGTAAGTAACCTTGCTGGGGCGGATGCCGTAACCGGTTTCCAGGTAATAGGTGCCCAGACGGTGGGTCGGGGTTTCCTCCGGGTGGAAAGGATCATCGGGGTGCAGTGCACATCATTGGAGCGCAGCCAGCGCACCGCACTTTGCCCAAAGAGTTGTTGGGCACCACGCTGAAAAAACGTGCTGTCCACACCCAGGTTGGCAAGAGCCAGGGCAATGTTGGCCTCGCTGCCTCCATAGCTGGCTTCAAAGTTGGAAGCCATACGGATCTTTTCATAGTTCGGCGGGGTCAGGCGCAGCATGACCTCACCAATCGTAATAAATTTAGCCGGGCTGTCGTTATGCAGGAGCAGGGGGTTAAAATGTTCCATAACATCTACCTCTCTTTTCTGGTCCCACGGGCAAAACCAGGTCATGGCCCGCCGCAGGGTTTGTTATGTCGTATTTATTGTACCGTATTTTCGTCCCGGTTTCAACGATTTTTACACAAACTGCGCTCATATTTTGCGTTCCTTTTCACTGTTGCACAAAAAAGGGCGGTACCGGGCGGCAAAAACATCGCACACCCATGATTTTTTTGCCGCCCGGTTCGAATTGCATTTTAATGTCTTTTATTGTATAATAGTAGAAACTGTGCCCTGGCGGCGGCTGCCGCGCGGGGTGTTGATACAAGTGCCGCACAAAACAGCGTTCTGACGTTTTATGCGGGCCATAAATCTGGAGGGAGCCAAACATGGCCGAAACAATGCAGGTCTCCGCGCAGCGCGCCTGGACCCACCTGAAAAAATACCAACCGCTGATCCATGAACTTGTCAGCCGCGATCTGAAAGTCAAATACCGCCGCAGCTTTCTGGGTTATATCTGGAGCATTTTGAACCCGCTGCTGATGATGCTGCTGCAAAGCATCATCTTTTCGTACATGTTCCGCAACGATATCCCAAACTTCCCGCTTTACCTGATCTGCGGCAACACCCTGTTTACCTTTTTCAATGAGACCACCAGCATGGGCCTGACTTCTGTTATCCAGAACGCCCCGTTGATCAAAAGGTGTACATTCCCAAGTTCATCTTCCCCATCAGCCAGGCGGTTTCCCGCTTTGTCACCATGCTGTTCAGCTTTGGTGCGGTTCTGCTGGTCATGATCTTTACCCGTGCCACCTTCTATTGGACCATCTTTTTTGAGCTGGCTGCCGCTGGTGCTGCTCTTCTTTTTTCAGCTGCGGGCTGGGGCTGCTGCTTTCCGCGCTGGCGGTGTATTTCCGTGATATGATGCACCTGTACAGTATCCTTACCATGGGTTGGATGTACGCCACCCCGCTGTTCTACCCCATCACCGCCCTGCCGGAAACCCTGCAGAAACTGATGAAGCTGAACCCGCTGTACCACTACATCAACCTGTTCCGCAACCTGATGATGTACGGCAACATTCCCGGCCCCAACACCTGGATTGCCTGCATTTTTTGTGCCGTTGCCTCTATGGCTATTGGCCTGTTGGTGTTCCGCAAGCTGCAAAAGAACTTTATCCTGTATATCTGACGTGAGGTAACGTATGGACGAGATTATTAAAGTCAATGACGTTTCCATGCGCTTTAACCTTGCGCAGGAAAAAACTGAGACCCTGAAAGAATACACCGTAAAACTGCTGACCCATAAGCTGTTTTTTTAACGAATTTTACGCACTGAAACATGTTTCTTTCAGCATGAAGCGCGGCGAATCCCTGGCGCTGATCGGGCGCAACGGCAGCGGCAAAAGCACCATGCTGAAAGTGATTTCCGGCGTGATGTACCCCTCCGGCGGCAGCGTTGCCGTCAACGGCGAAATTGCCCCCATGATCGAGCTGGGCGCCGGTTTTGACATGGATCTGACCGCGCGGGAAAACATTTTCCTGAACGGCGCGGTGCTTGGCCACGACCGGGACTATATGATGGAGCATTTTGACCGCATCATTGAATTTTCGGAGCTGAAAGATTTTGTGGATGTTCCGGTCAAAACTTTTCCAGCGGCATGATCGCTCGTTTGGGCTTTTCCATTGCCACTGAAGTACAGGCCGACATTCTGGTTTGTGACGAAGTGCTGGCCGTTGGCGACTTTATGTTCCAGCAGAAATGCCACCGCCGCATGGAAGAGATGCTTTCCAACGGCACCACGCTGCTGTTCGTCAGCCATGATATCAACCAGGTGCAGCAGCTGTGCCAGCGCTCCATCTGGCTGGATCACGGTGTTCTGCGCGGGGATGGGCCATCGCGTGAAGTCTGCGCGGACTATGTGCGCGCTATGGAGGCCGGTGAAACCTGATGGAAAAGCTGCTGACGGTTTCGGTTGCCGCCTATAACGGCGCTGCCACGCTGCAAAAAAGCGCTTTCATCCTGCCTGGTGGCGGATGAAAGCCTGCAGGCGCTGCTGGATGTGATCATTATTGATGATGGCTCCACCGATGGCACCGCCGCGCTGGCGCAGGCCTTTGTGCAGGCACACCCCGGCAGTTTCCGGCTGGTGAGCAAGGGGGAACGGCGGGTACGGCTCCACGCTGAATACCGCGGTAGAGCTGGCCTCCGGGCGGTATTTTCGCACGCTGGACTGCGATGACTGGTTTGACACCAATGCTTTGCAGACCCTTTGCGCCGCCTGCAAAACTGCACGGCGGATGCGGTATACACCAACTACCGCACCGTGCAGGAAAACGGCAGCGGAAAGGCCTTTGATGTCTGCTGCAAATTTGATACAAACCGTGTGTATGCTGTGGGTGAAGTGCAGCAGGCCACACCTGATTTGTGCATGGAGATGCACGCGCTGACCCTCTGCACCAAAACTCTGCGCGCCGCATGGCGCCCCATGCCGGAGCATTGCAGCTACACGGATATGGGCTATACGTTTGTTGGCATGGCTGCGGCGCAGACCATCTGCTTTGTGCCGGTGGTTCTGTACCAGTACCGCCTGGGGCGGATGGCCAGAGCGTGAGCATGGCCAGCTACCGCGCCCACACGCAGGATTACATCCGCGTAGCGCGCATTCTGTTGGATGTTGCCGAACCGCTGGCCGCACAGCCTGCCCCCGCCGGGCGGGACCTGCTGCTGGTGCAGCGGGCGCGGGATGTGGCGCAGTACCTGATTGAGCTGTACCTGCGCTTTCCCCGACCGTGAAACCGGCCTGGCCCCTGCGCCGGTATGACGAGATGCTGTGCCAGACTTACCCACACATCGCTGCCATGATGACCAACAAAAACACCCGTCTGCTGCGGGCCGGGCGTTACCTGCCCTACCGTACATTGAGCGCATGGGCGCGCGGAAAACAATCCAACGGCGGCATTTTATAATGCTGTGCCGGATACTTGAATACCTTGCCAGATACGATAAGGCAAAAAGTGAAACGAGAAGACCGTATGCTGCTGCAAAAGCTGCTTTGGCCCCGCGTGGGCATATGCACCGAGGACCGACTGTATTACCGTATGAAAGCCCCCAGCTTCCGCGATGAGGGGATATCCTGCGCATTGAGCAGGGCGAACGCGTCTGCTTTGATACCTACTTTAACAGCGTCAGCGCAGACAAATGGCGCCGCTACACCGCCGCACAGAATTTTTCGCTGCGGCTGAAACTGAGCGGCAAGCTGCGCGTTGTGCTGTGCAGCCGCCATTTCATCAACAGCCAGAGCGTGCGCGCCGTGCTGGCCGAAAAAAGTAGTGCAGGCGGATTCCGTGCAGGAATTCTGCTTCGATTTTCCCAAGGGCGCTGACGGCATGCTGTTTTTTGAGCTGCAGGCCCTGAGCGGCAATGCCGCCTATTGCGGCGGCGCTTATGAGTGCGATGCCGCTGAAAAGGATGTGCAGCCCGTCAAAATCGGCGTGGATATCTGCACTTTCCGCCGGGAGCCGTTCGTTATGGGCAACATTGCCCGCATGCGCAGCGATATTTTGGAAAACGCCGCCAGCCCGCTGCACAACCACCTGGAAGTGTTTGTTTCCGATAACGGCCAGACGCTGGATTACGATAAGCTGAACAGCGATACCGTGCATGTTGTGCCCAATGCCAATGTGGGCGGTGCCGGCGGCTTTACCCGCGGCATGATCGAGATCCTGAAGGCCAACGAAAATGGCGCAGGCGTTACCCATGTACTGGTCATGGATGATGACATTGTGCTGGATACCGATGTGCTGCTGCGCACCTACACCCCTGCTGAGCCTGCGCAAGCCGGAATATGCGGATGTATTTGTCGGCGGTGCCATGCTGCGGCTGGACCGCCCTAACATTCAGGTAGAAAACGGCGCCGCCTGGAACCAGGGCCAGTTGATCAGCCACAAAGCCAACTTTGATCTGACCAAGGGTGACCTGTGCGTTGCCAATGAGCTGGAAGAACGCCATGAGTATAACGCCTGGTGGTACTGCTGCATCCCCATTGCCGTTGTGCGGCCGGACAACCTGCCCATGCCCATCTTTATCCGCGGCGATGACATTGAATACGGCCTACGCAACTGCAAACGCCTGGTCACCCTGAACGGCATCTGCGTATGGCATGAGCCGTTTGAGAGCAAGTATTCTTCCTCGATGTACTACTACATCCTGCGCAACCAGTGCATTGACAACAGCATGCACTGCCCCGGCTATGATGCCAACGCCCTGAAAGCCGACCTGCGCAGCCAGGTGATGGGCGAAGTGAACCGCTACCGCTATAAGAATGCTGACCTGCTGATCCGCGGCGTGCGCGACTTTTTTGAAAGGCATTGACTGGCTGGAACAGACCGATGCCGAAGCCCTGCACAAAAGAGATTATGGCATATGGCTACAAGGCCCAGCCGGTGGACCAGCTGGATGTTCCGTTTGATTATTCCCGCTACCTGTACGCCACCAAAGAGGAAGAAAAAAACAAGGGCAAGCTGAAAAAACCTCAAGGTCAAGCTGACCCGCAACGGCTGGCTGGTGCCCCCCAGCCGCGAAAACACCGTTGTGAGCATGATGCACATGACCGCCTACAATGCTTACCGCGTGCAGAAGGTGCTGAACTATGATTCCAACTCCCAGAAAGGCTTTGTGACCGAGCGCAGCAAGGAAGAATACAGCCGCTGCGTGCGCGAGATGAAAGCCTGCATGAAGGAGATCGACGCCCAGTTTGACGCTGCCGCCCAGAGCTACCGCGAGCGCTGCGGCGAAGTGCGCAGTCTGGACTTCTGGAAAAAGTATCTGAACCTGGACAAGTAATTTTACCGGGCCTATCCCCGGTTTTCCCTGGAAAGGAATCTTACACTTATGGCCAAAAAAAAGGCAAATTCGTTTGTTCTTACCATTGCGGGCATTGCTGCTGCCACCGTGATCGGCGTGGTCGGGGTCAAGCTGACCCCTGCCCCGCATGTGATTTTCGGCCTGGCCCCCAGCGCAGAACCACAGGCTACCGCTGAGCCGGAGCCCATCGGCTGCGTGCTGGCCGGTACCGGGCAGGTTGTGGATTTTGCGGATCCCGGCGCAGAGGAATATGTTTCCCTGCTGGATACCGACAGCCAGAGCCTGACCGAGCGCTATGCCCTGCCCGCTTTGGAGCGGATGACCCAGTCCGACACCGAAAGCCTGATTGCCCCTTTGCAGGTCATCCAGCGCATTCAGACCCTCGGTATTGACCCTGCCACCTTTGATACCCCGGAGGCCAACTGGAAAAACCTGTACAACTCTGTCATGACCCGGCTGGCCCCCCTGGCCACCGCCGAAACCGCCCAGGCTGTGAATTTTACCGGTTCCAGCCTGGCAGAACTGAATGACTTTCTGGCAGCCAACCCCGGCAGCACGGTGGAAGTCATCTCCCCTGCTCTGGTGATGGATGCCACCCTGGTGGTACCCACTGGTACGATCCTGCACGGCAACGGCGCAGTGCTGACCCCCGGCAATGAAACGCTGGACAAAGCCATTGTTCTGGACCAGGCGGAAAATACCGCCGTGACCGGCTTTGTCATCAACGGCGGGTGCAATTACGGTGTGTATGTCAAGAATTCCAGCAGTTTCTATCTGGTCGCCCTTGACATCAGCAATGTTTCCCTCAAGGGCCTTTGCGTTATGGGGGAGAACACCGGCTTTGCACTGGTCAATAACAGCATCCATGAAAACCAGAATGGTGCCATCTTCCTGAACGGCGAGATCAGCAATGGCGTGATCGAGGGCAACCGCATTGAAAATAGCTCTGGTGCCCGCAACCTGACCGCCGGGCTGGTGCTCTGCTCCATGCCCATTGAGGACATTGAGACCGCCTACAATCCGTTCCCGGATGAAATGCTGTACGATATTTTACAGTCTCCCCATCAGCTGGTTGTGCGCGGCAACACGGTTGCGCAGAACCATTCCTCCGGCATTTATTCGGAAAGCGGCTACCTGAACTATTATGTAGAGAACACGATCTACAAGAACGAAAAAGAGGGCATGTGCCTGGATTACGGCTCCTTCGGCAACTACATTACCGGATGTGAGATCCGCCAGAACGGCGGCCGCAACCGCATGAGTGATGAGGATCTGGAAGCTGACTTTATTCTGGATCAGGGCCGCATGGCGGATGGTTCCTCCCCGCCAAGCTGCCCGGCATCTCGCTGGATAACACCGCCTACAACACCATTTACGGCAACATTGTGCGGGACAATTACGGTTCCGGCATCAAGGCTGTGCGCTCGGCGTTCAGCAACACCATTCTGTGCAACCAGATCATTGACAACAACCGGGGTGCCAGCGATACCTTCCACTTCTTTGGTATTGAGCTCAGCACTGACCTGAACGCGGACGAAGCCGTGCAGGGCCTGGATTTTACCCCCTGCTATGAGAACATCATTGCCCGCAACACCATTTCCGGCGGGCATTACGCCGGGGTGTTTATGGGCGAAGATGCGTTCATGAATGATATTTTTGACAATACCTTTATGGACTGCACTGACTGGGCTATGGAATCCCTGGGTGAAAAATACAACTCTACCCTGAACAATATGGCAAACATGCCCACCCGCGGGATCGAACTTTCTAACGGTCAGGGCTGATGCCGCGAGGCTGCTACATGAAACAAACACTGCAAAACCGTTTCCCGCGCCGGTGGCTGCTGCTGGCTTTTGTGCTGAACTTTGCCATTGCCGCGGCTGCACTGCTGCCCTACATGATACGGGACGGCGGCCTGCTGTTGGTTGCGGCGGATTTTGACGCAGAACAGCTCTCCTACAACATGCTGTGCAACAACGCCATCAAAAGCGGCGAGGTGCTGTGGAACTGGCGCATTGATATTGGTTCGGACTTTGTATCCTCGTTCAGCTTTTACACCCTTGGCAGCCCGTTTTTCTGGCTGAGCTTTCTCTTCCCCGCCAGCGCGTTTCCCTATCTGGTCGGCTGGATCTATATGCTCAAATATGCTGTTGCCGGGCTGACCTCGTTTGCCTACTTCCGCCGCAGTGCCAGCGAGAAAAGCGCCCTGCTTGGCAGTGTGTTGTATGCATTTTCCGGTTTTTCCTGCATCAACGTGGTGTTCTATCACTTCCATGATGTGATTGCCCTGTTCCCGCTTTTGATGCTGGGGCTGGACAAACGCATGCAGGAGGGCAAAAAAAGCTCCGTTCCTGTTTGCCGTTACCATCAACGCGCTGGTCAACTATTACTTTTTATCGGGGAAGTTTTCTTCCTGGTGTTTTACTATATTACGCGGTATCTTTTTTGGCGGCGAGGACGCACGCCCCGGGGCGGATCTGCGCAAAAATGCCCGCAAAATTCCGGCCTGCATCCTGGAAGGCTGTCTGGGCGTCGGCATGGCGGGGGTACTGTTCATCCCCTCCATTGCGGCGGTGCTCAATAATCCCCGCGTATCGGATCACATCAGCTTGAGCCAACTGACCTTTGACTGGCCCAATTACCTGCAAATGCTGCGGGCGCTCTTCTTCCCCGGCGGAGAATATGTTCAATTTTTTCCGCTGTGGTGCATGATAACTGGTATTCCATCGCGGCGTACCTGCCCTTGGTAGGCGTCTGCCTGGTTCTGGCTTATCTGCTGCGCTGGAAGTGGGACTGGCTGCATGTGCTGCTGGTGGGGCTGTTCCTTGTAGCAGCCAGCCCGGTCAGCAACAGTCTGTTCGTCATGTTCACCAGCGAGCCGTACCGCCGCTGGTATTACATGCTGGTGTTCCTGCTGGTGCTGGCCACCATCAAGGTGCTGGACCATCTGCAGGACTACCCTTGGCGTGCGGGCTGCGGTATTTCGGCTGCAGTCATCGCCGCTATCACGCTGTATCTGTACGTCAAGCGCGATACCATGGTATACCGCAAATACTGGCTGGTTGTGTTGACATTGATTGCCATCGGTGGCGTGGTTCTGCTGTTTGCTGCCCTGGGCGGGGTGCGGCGGCTGCGCCTGCGCCGCCCCATGGCTGCCCTGACGGCCTGCACTGCTCTGGTTGCTGCACTGATCACTGGTTTTACCGTGGGCACCTATCAGCGTGCCTACACCCAGACGATCGGCCTGACCACCACAGAAATTTATGATAATGTCATCCACAGCGGCGACGGTCTGACGGATGCCCTGCCCTACCGCTATTATTTCTGGGAGCCGTATTCCAACCGCGGCATGGCGGCTTACCTGCCGGACCGTACCTCCTTTTTTGAGCACGCTTTCCCCTCCATCTTTACACTGTATGATGCCCTAGGGGACGAGCGCCACGCCATCACCCCCGCCGGGCCGGAGGGCACCAACGAACTGCTTTCCGTTGGGTATTATATCCGCAACAACTCCGACTGGCCGGATGAAATCTACACCAGTTTTTCCAACGGTCACGAGCAGATCAACGTCTATCAGGATTCCCACGCCCTGCCCATCGGCTTCTGCTATGATACCTACATGACCCGCAGTGAGTTTGACGAGATTGACCCCGCCGAGCGCGCCCATGCCATGCTGAAAACCCTTGTGGTGGCGGACGAGGACGAAGCCACTGTTTCCGCCACGCTGCGCCACTATGATGCCGCGCTGGATGGTAAGATCAGCCAGGAGAACAAGTTTGCCGACATGGACAAGCGCCGCGAAGCCTGCACCGATGTGTTTGATTATGGCACAGACTATTTTTATTCCGAAATCACATCCGGCAGCGAGCAGTACGCGTTTTTCAGTGTTCCCTATGACAAGGCGTGGAGCGCCACGGTCAACGGCGAATCTGCAGAGATCCTGAACATCAACGGCCTGATGGCCGTCAAGGTGAATGCCGGTAAAAACTGTATTCGTTTCCACTACTCCCCCACCCCGCTCTGGTGCGGGATCGGGGTCAGCGCCATTAGCATTCTGCTGACGGCAATTTACCTGCTGGCCGGGCGGCGCAGCAGAAAAAGCAAAAAAGAGGTGCTGTAAACCATGAAGGCTACCCGCGAAAATCCGATCCTGTACATCGTGATCCCCTGCTATAACGAGCAGGAGGTTCTGCCCATTACCAGCAAGCTGTTTTTGAAAAAGATCACCGACCTGGTTGCCGCCGGTAAAATCAGCGATGACAGCCGCGTGCTGTTTGTCAACGATGGCTCCAAGGACAAAACCTGGTCCATCATCTGCGACCTGGCCAAGAGCGACAAGCACTACATCGGCATCAGCCAGAGCCGCAACCGCGGTCACCAGAACGCAGTGCTGGCCGGTTTGATGGAAGCCAAGGACAAGTGCGATATCACCATCTCCATCGACTGCGACGGCCAGGACGACATCAACGCCATGGACGCCATGGTAGATGCCTATGTGAACGATGGCTGCGAAGTTGTGTACGGCGTGCGCTCCAAGCGCGAGACGGATACCTTCTTCAAGCGCTTTACGGCAGAAAGCTTCTACAAGCTGCTGAACGCCATGGGGGCCGAGGTTGTTTACAACCACGCGGACTACCGCCTGATGAGCGCCCGCGTGCTGCATGAGTTTGCCAATTTCAAGGAGGTCAACCTGTTCCTGCGCGGCATTGTGCCGCTGGTGGGCTTTAAATCCACCAGCGTTGCTTACGAGCGCCACGAGCGCATTGCGGGTGAAAGCCACTATCCCCTGTCCAAAATGCTGTCCCTTGCGTTTGACGGCATCACCAGCCTTTCCGTCAAGCCCATCCGGTTCATTACCGGGTTTGGCGTTATTGTGGCGCTCATCAGCTTTATCGGCGTGATCTGGGCCATTGTGGAAGCGCTGCTGGGCGCCACCGTATCCGGCTGGGCCAGCATGACCAGCATCATCTGCTTTGTTTCCGGCGTACAGCTGATCTGCCTGGGTGTGATCGGCGAATACATCGGCAAGATCTACATGGAAACCAAGCGCCGCCCCCGCTACATCATCAGTGACCGCACGTGGGATGAGGATGAGAAGTAATCGGCTGGGCAGAGTTACGCCTGTTTGCTTTACCTAATATAGCACCAACAAAATAAATTTGTGCCGCGCGTTTTGCCCCTTGTATGGGGGGGTGGGACGCGCGGCTTTTTTTGTTGTTTCGGAGATTTCCATGCTCACGGTTGACTCATTTTGCAGGAGAGTATTTGCGCCGCGGCCCACCGACATGATTCTTTATTATTTATTCATTATTCTTTCTCATCCCCCACCCCCGGCCCCTCTCCTTCCATAAAAAATTTCCCGATATTTTTTGTCTTCCCCTATTGACAAACGCCCCTGTTGGCAGTATTATAATGTCAACATATGAACAATCATTCATATGATAAAATGTTTGATGCCGAGGTGATACTCCCAATGCCTGATACCAAAAGTTCCCGCAGCCCGCCACAGCACCGGATGGCTTAGCCAACGCCCTGCCTGATGTTCCGGTATGTGACCCAGACTGCCACGGTGAGCCGGATATCGTTGCCAGGCTGCGCAGCGATCTGCCGGACGACGAGGTTCTGTATGACCTTTCGGAGCTGTTCCGTGTGTTTGGGGATACCACCCGCATCAAGATCCTGTACGCGCTGTTTGAGAGTGAGCTGTGCGTAGGTGATTTGGCCCAGCTGCTGGATGTTTCCCAAAGCGCCGTCAGCCACCAGCTGCGGCTGCTGAAAGCCAGCAAGCTGGTCAAGTTCCGGCGGGACGGAAAAACGGTGTTCTATTCCCTAGATGATGATCATGTGCGCAGCATGATTGCGCTTTGGCATGGAGCATGTGGAGGAATAAAACGCCTCCAACTCTTGTTACCCCTTATTTTTCAAAAAAATATTGATCATAAAACCAAAGGAGATATTATCATGCAGAAGAAATTCAAAATCGAAGTTGATTGTGCAAACTGCGCCGCCAAAATTGAAGATGCCGTTAAAAAGCTGCCCGGCGTGAACAGCGCTTCCGTCAGCTTTATGGCCCAAAAGATGGTTCTGGATGTCGATGATGATAAGTTCGATGCCGTGCTGAAGGATGTTGTTAAGACCGCCAAGCGTGTTGAGCCGGACTTTGAGATCGAACTGTAAGCTCCTTGCATCAGCATTTTCGGACGGTTTCCAACCGCCTGAAAGTTTCGGAATCCATTCCAAGCGGCGGACATGTGCCGACGCTTGGAATACCTTGCAAACAAAAAGCAGGTCCGAGTGCCGTCCAGGCATGAGAACATACTTCTTTGCGGCAGGGTGGTTCCAAAGGAGGGGTGCAGGAGCGTGGCGCAGCCACACTGCGGCGAACCCCACCTTTGTAGCGTGGAGCTTTTGTGACACGCTCAGGGCGGTTTCCAACCGCCCTTATTTTTGCCCCTTTTTTCCTGACGAACACCCAAAAGAGGTCTTATCTTATGACAAAGAAGCAGAAAAAGACGCTGAAACGTATCATTATTTCAGCAGTGCTGTATCTGGCCATTATTCTGGCTTCCAAACTGATGGCTATACCCTGGTATCTGGAGCTGGTGCTCTTCCTGGTACCGTACTTCATCATTGGCCACGATGTGCTGCGCAAAGCTGTGCTGGGCATTGTTCACGGCGAAGTTTTTGACGAAAAACTTTTTGATGGCCGTTGCCACTGTGGGAGCGCTCTGCCTGGGTGAGTTCAGTGAGAGCGTTGCCGTTATGCTGTTCTACCAGATTGGCGAACTGTTCCAGAGTTACGCCGTCGGCAAAAAGCCGCAAGAGCATCAGCGATTTGATGGATATTCGCCCCGACAGCGCCAACCTGGAAACTGCCGACGGCACGGTAAGTACCGTTGATCCCGATGATGTGCCCATCGGCTCTGTGCTGGTCGTGCGCCCCGGCGAGAAAGTTCCCATTGACGGCGAGGTCATTTCTGGCGAAAGCACGCTGAACACCGCCGCCCTTACCGGCGAAAGCAAGCCTCGCTTTGTGCATCCCGGCAGCGAGATCATCAGCGGCTGCGTGAACGGCGACGGCCTGCTGAAGCTGCGCACCACCAAGCTGTACGGTGAATCCACCGTTGCCAAGATCCTGGACATGGTGGAAAATTCCAGCCTGAAAAAGGCCCGCGCTGAAAACTTTATTACTAAGTTTGCCCACTATTACACCCCCGCCGTGTGCATCGGCGCTTTGGTACTTGCCATTTTACCACCGCTGGTGCTGGGCGGCGGCTGGCTGACCTGGATCAGCCGTGCGCTCACCTTCCTGGTTATCAGCTGTCCCTGCGCGCTGGTCATCAGCATTCCCCTTTCGTTCTTCGGCGGCATCGGCGGCGCTTCCCGCTGCGGCATCCTCATCAAGGGCGGTAACTATCTGGAAGCACTTGCCAACACCTCCATTGCTGTGTTTGATAAAACCGGCACCCTGACCAGGGCGTTTTTGCCGTCAGCCAGGTCAGCCCGGCCAACGGCTGCACCGAAAAAGAGTTGCTGGAACAGGCTGCTTTGGCCGAAAGCTTTTCCAGCCATCCCATCAGCAAGAGTCTGCGCGAAGCCTGCGGCGAGCTGGATGCCCGCCGTGCGACCGATGCTCAGGAAATCGCTGGCCACGGTGTCCGCACTATGGTGGACGGCCATGTGGTGCTGGCAGGCAACGCCCGCATGATGGACGACAGCAAGATTACCTACACCAAAAATACCGGCACCGGTACTGTGGTTTATGTGGCGCGTGACGGCCAGTTCCTTGGCTCTGTTCTGATCGCGGACGAAGTGAAGGAACACTCCAAGCAGGCCATTGCCGCCCTGAAAGCCCAGGGCGTGCGTACCATCATGCTGACCGGCGACAGTGAAGCCGTTGCCAGCGAGATCAGCGGCCAGCTGGGGCTGGATGAATACCATGCCCAGCTGCTGCCCGCCGATAAAGTCAACCGCGTGGAAGAGCTGCTGGCCACCAAGGGCAAGAACGATATCCTGACCTTTGCCGGTGATGGCATCAACGACGCCCCCGTGTTGATGCGCGCCGATGTCGGCATCGCGATGGGCGCCATGGGAAGTGACGCTGCTATTGAGGCCGCTGACGTTGTTCTGATGGATGACGACCCGGCCAAGATCAGCCTGGCTATGAAGATTTCCCGCAAGTGCATGCACATTGTGTACCAGAACATTGTATTCGCCCTTGCCGTCAAAGCCATCTTCCTGCTGTTGGGTGCCTTTGGCATTGCCAATATGTGGTGGGCCGTCTTTGCCGACGTTGGCGTTATGATTCTTGCCGTGCTGAACGCCATGCGTATGCTGATTGTTGAAAAGAACTAATTTCTCCTTGCCGCTGTCATGATAAAAACATCCCGGAATGGTTTAACCGCCTGCTGCGGTTCCGTCCCAGGATGTTTTTTGTTGTAATATATTACTATCTATTCTTTTGGAGAAATCCCATTAGCTTCCTTGATTACTCCATCTAGGTAATCGGTTGCTGCTTCCAACCCTCCACATGCTTGGGCCAGCCGAATCGCACCAGCAATATCCTCTTCACTGAATCCAGCTTCCTTCATTTTCTTTTCTTAGTTCTTTATATTCCTCATTATCTTCATTCTCCTCTTCCTCATCCAAAATTCCTGCATGTAAAAGCGCCTCCACATCATTTCCCGCACAAGAAAAACAGAGATCTTTTTAATTCCAGTGCTTTTTTCGTGTCACAGCCAATCTTCTGCGCAAAATCAACAAAAAATGCCGCCATCCCATAACAAAAATCCTGAATATTTTCCGATAGTTCATTTTCCAAATCTTCATCTGAAAAAAAAGTCAATTTTATGGTTTCCATATCTTCTGTGTCAAGTTGGAATTTCATAACGTTCTTCTCCTTTTTGTCAATTTATTTTATACCATATACAAATTATTTATATATTTTAGAATAAGTTACTCGTCTAAAAAAAAGTCAACCATTTAGATAAAATCCTAACATAAAAATCAATTTCAATTCATAAAATCAACTCCCGTTGTACCATCACATACAAATTTTGCACTTATTACGGTACAAAAAGTGTTCTTTCCGCCTGCCGTTTTTCGTTATTTTTACACGTATATGCAATTTTTGCAATGTTTTTAGGCGCTTTCTCGCAGTTATTTCTTTCACAAGGCTATGCGATTCCGCTGTATGGAATGATTTTCCTCAATACGGAAAGCGCAACGCTTTGCAGGTTCCGGCAAGCGGAACAAAAATAGTGCTAAATATTCTTTCTTACTTTTGTCAACCCCTGCAATGGTATCCCATATTAAAAAAATGTTACACTAATTATGACATAATTGTGCATAGGGGCGGCCCGCCTGCCGCACGGCACACAAACAGCAGTGCGCACGGCACTGCCGAAGAGAAGGAGATTATTTTATGGCAAAAAATGCGATCGTCGGTCAATCCGGCGGCCCCACCTCAGTCATCAATTCCAGCCTGGCCGGCGTTTATGAAAGCTGCAAGCGCCGCGGTGCTGGTAAGGTGTACGGCATGATGCACGGCGTGGCCGGCCTGTTGGAGCGCCGCGTCTGCGTACTGGATGACAAGCTGAAAAGTGCCATGGACATTGAGCTGCTCAAGCGCACACCGTCCAGCTATCTGGGCAGCTGCCGCTACAAGCTGCCCGCCTGGCACACCGCCGAGGGCGAAGCCGTATACCAGAAGCTGTTCGAGATCCTGGGCGAACTGGATATCGGCTATTTCTTCTACATCGGCGGCAATGACAGCATGGATACCATCGGCAAGCTGGCTGATTACGGTGCCCATATTGGCAGCGATATCCGCTTTATGGGCGTTCCCAAGACGATTGACAATGACCTGATGGTGACCGACCATACTCCCGGTTACGGCAGCGCCGCCAAGTACATTGGCGTGGTGATGAAGGAAATCATCCGGGATGCGACGGTATACGGCACGAACTACGTCACCATTGTGGAAATCATGGGGCGCAACGCGGGCTGGCTGACCGCCGCTGCCTCCCTGGCAAAGGGTGAGGACTGCGAAGGCGTGGATATGATCTGCCTGCCCGAAGTTCCCTTTAATGTAGACCGCTTTGTGGAAAAAGTGGAGCGGATGCAGAAAGAAAAGCCTTCCATCGTGATTGCTGTTTCCGAAGGCGTTAAACTGGCTGATGGCCGCTATGTCTGCGAGCTGGCCGACGATGTGCACGCAGTTGACGCGTTCGGCCACAAAGCCCTGACCGGCACAGCACGCTTTTTGGCCAACACCGTTGCCCGCCGTCTGGACACCAAGACCCGCTGCATTGAGCTTTCCACCCTGCAGCGCTGCGCTGGCCACCTGACCAGCCGTACCGATATCACCGAGGCATACCAGGTGGGCGGTGCTGCCGCCAAGGCCGCTTTTGAGGGCCACACCGGCGAAATGGTCGCACTGGACCGCATTTCCAACGCACCGTACCAGTGTACCACCAGCCTGCACCCCATCAGCGAGGTTGCCAACCTGGAAAAGAAAGTTCCGCTGGAATGGGTCAACGCCGACCACACTGCCATGCTGCCGGAGTTCCTGGCTTATGCTATGCCGCTGATCCAGGCCGAGCTGACCCCCATCTATGTTGAGGGGCTTGCCCCACCATATCTACCTGCCGGAAACCTGATTTTTGCCGCGTAAGCCTCTACCTTGCGTGAAGATCGGTACTTATCGCATATAGAATATTGATTGGCCGCCGCCCTGATTGGGGCGGCGTTTTTTGTTTGGGGGATCTTCTAAAGTGTCAGTAGGGCGGCCAAGTCGGAGCGCCAGGTTAGAGATGCACTCTAAAAATATTGTTTTTTCTTCAAATTCTCCTGCACACAAAAATGTGCGGCCCCGCTGCATTCACCGCCCGGAGCCGCACATTTATTTTATATAATGTAATTTGTGAAAATAATTAAGGCAGCACCGCACAATTCCCGCCTGACGGCTTAAGCACCGCTCCGGCGGCTGCGGCACGGCATCTGCGTTGCCAAAATGCTCGATAAGACATCCAGTATTATCTGCGCTTTTGGCTTAGCATCTGCCGTACCTCGCTCGCCGTATCGGCACTTAGAATTATGCGGTATTGCCTTAAAGTTTTTCGCCAGGCCTTTTTCAAAAAGGCCGAAAAGACTCCCCGTAACTGCCTTAATAGAACCCGTAACTCGGCAAAATCTTGGTGCTCTGCGCCCACAGGGTCGGCACGGGCAAGCCGGACAGAACGGGATAGAACCAGGCAAAGCACACCAGCGCCGCAATGCACAGCCCCGCGCCAATCTTTTTGGCGCGGTCCTGCCGCTTCATCTGCGTTAAAACCAGCACAATGGCCGTCAACGCAAAGACCGAGCTGGGGAAGTAATGGTACATGAAAGTGCAGCGCGATACCAGCATCCAGGAAAGCAGCTGGCTGGCGTACAAGATCAGAACGCCCGCTCCCTTTGCCGTGCCGCGAGCCGAAACCTGGCGCCACAGCAGCAGCAAAATGCAGAACAGCCCCGCCCAGCAAATGACTGGGTTATAAAAACCCGCAATGCTGCCCTGAAGCCCAGCTTCCAGGTAAGAATTTTTGTAATACCACACTGGGCGCAGGTCCAGCAGCCAGGTGTACCAGCGGCTTTCAAACGGGTGGGTTGCTTTCAGGGTGGAATGGTACCAGTACATGTAGGTTTGGCAATCCCACCAATCCCGCAAACCAAAGGTAGGGTCTTTCCACCAATAAGGCAGGTAGGATGCAAGATAGATCAGGAACGGCACAACGATGTAAAACGCCACACCACCCACAGCAGCCATCCGGAATTCTTTCCAGAAGCCCGGCTGTTTTTGCTTCCAGCGGGCATACAGCACACCCAGGTACAATACCGCAAGCCCTGCCCCGGCATAAATTCCGGTCCACTTGGATGCACACCCAAGCCCAAATGCCACGCCGCCCAGCGCCATGGGCAGCAGCGAGCCGTTTACGCCGTTTTGCAGCACGCTCTGGCAATACCATACCATAAAATATGCGCCTAACAGGATAAAGAACGTACCGTAAATATCGATTGTGGCAATGCGGCTTTGGGAAAATCGCATGAACCCAGCGGCAATCAGCGCACCTGCCATGGCCCCGGCCCAGCGTTTGTGGGTCAGACGGCGGGCAAAGCACCACATCAGCGGCACCAGCATCACGCCGAACAGCGTTCCGGCACAGCGCCAGCCAAAGGCTGTCATTCAAAAATAGCAATGCCCAGCATGATAAAATCTTTACCCAGCGGCGGGTGGGTGGTTTCGTATGCCGTCATGCGGTGCAGCATTTCGTACCCAGTACGGCCATGATAGATTTCATCGAAATACATGCTGTTCAGCTGGCTGATGGTATCTGGCATTTCGCTCTGCTCATCAAACAGGGCATCGCCGCCCGTTACCGGCACCAGCGCACCGGTGGCATCCCGCAGGGCCAGTTCAAACATCTGCGCATTTTCAATCGTTGCGGTCAGGGTCTGCCCTGCCGGAGCCGTGATGGCCGTTTTGGTCCAGCAGAACGGCGTTGCATAGCTCAGTTCCTTCCGGTACAGCTCATTGCCCGCTGCATCCGTGATTCGCAGGCTGCCGCCGGTGGAAATGCCGGGGTACACCCCGATTTCCACCGCGTCCTGCTGCGGGGTAAAGTCGATGGTTGCCGTGCTGTCCGTAGCATCCACAGGGTTCTGCGGTGCTTTCATGCTGCCAAGGTAGGCAAAGCTCACCACAGCAACGATCAACGTCAGCGTTGCCAAGGCTTTCTTCTCTTTAGCCGTCCAGGCAGGCTGCGGATCAATGCGCAGGGTGCACAGTTCCAGCTTTTTCTGCACTGTTTTTGTTTTATCCTTTTCGATGGTTTCCACTTTTGCCAGTGGAGAAATCGCTCCATGGCGGCAGATGGCCCACACGGTGAAAGACAGCAGCACAAAGGCTGCCGTTTCGGCAAAGCCGACTGCCATGGCAAACTCGCGGCTGGTATCGCTGCTGAGCCACTCGTCATCGCTGCCTACCAGGGTATACACAGTTTCCAGGTTCAAGAAGCCCGTTATCGACAGACCAAACCCGGCGCCATACAGACGGATGTCATTCCAGCGCGCCGCAGCAAGCAGTACCAGCAGCATGCCCAGCACCAGGTAACGCTCGTGCATGCAATGGGCAAAGGTAAAAATCCCCACCGTGTAAAACGCTGCCAGCAGCAGCGGGGAAAACCGCCCCGCCCGCCAGCTGATGACCGCCAGCACCACAAGCAGCACCGTGATAACAGCGATGTTGAAAATGCCCAGCACTTTCCAGCTCAGGTTAAACACCGGGCAAGCATCCAGCGCCTGCCAGTTGCCGCCCAGCGCTGCAAACCAGTTGAACGCATTGATGGTGGCATACTGGTAGCCAGACGCCGTGGTGATGTACTTATCGATCAAGGACGGCACCAGATTTTTTGCCCCGTAAAACGGCAGGCCCGCCAGCAGCGGCGGCAGCAAAGCCAGCGCAGCACCGCCAAAAATCTGGCCGACCGATTTCAGCGGGCTTTTGCCATCCCGCACGGCATCCGCAATAGCCACCAAAAAGCAGACGGCCAGCACCGGCCCAGCCAACAGTGCCTGCGGCTTGATGGCCAGCGCCACGCCGTACAGCACCGCAGCGAGCAGGTAGCGGCGCTCTTCCAGCAGCCCAGAAGCAGAGCAGCAGCGGCAGCGCAAAAAGCTCCATCGATCTGCTTCCAGATGCCGGTATCAAACAAGGTCAGCGGGCAGAACGCCGCAAACAGCACCAGGCAGCGCTGTGCCCTGCCCTGCCCCATATACCGGCGGCTGATATGGTCCAGCAGCACCACGGCGGCACAATCACAGATTGCGGGGATCAGTGCCAGCAAAAAATAGGTCCAGCGGGATTCATAGCTCAGTTGGAGCGCCTTGCGCACCAGGCTGACCAGCCCCAGCACAAGGATGTAGCCGGGCGGGTAGTCCGCAAAATAATCGGCGCTGTAAAAGGCCGCGGGACCTTCGCTGGCCAGCTTATCCCCCCAGGCCACAAAGCAGCTCATATCATAGGTGTAGCCTTCAGTAACAAAGGGCCAGCAGCAGGCGCGCGGCAAGCGCTGCGGCCAATATAATATACAGCGTTCGCTCTTTCTGTTTGGTTCTGGTATTTGTCATTCTGAACTCTCCAGATCATGCAGCGTATTTGCCGCTGCAATAAAATAAGGAACTGGAAGCAGAGGCAGATGCTTCCCTGTTTCCAATTCCTTTGTTTTGCCGTGATAGTGCAGTAATAATTATAGCTTGGTCAGCTGCGGGCCCTTGGCGGTGTCCATCACATTCCAGCCCAGCTCAGTGATTTTGGCGCGCAGAGCATCGGCGCGGGCAAAGTCCTTGGCCTTTTGGCTGCGGCGCGCTCTTCCACCAGCTGCTTCACTTCGTCGGGGCTTCCTCGGCCTTTGCGGTTGTACATCAGGCCCAGCACACCGGTCAGCTCGTCAAACGTAGCGGCGGCCTTTTCCAACGTAGCCTTATCGGCAGCATCGGACATGGTGTTGATGTCCTTGACGAACTCAAAGATCGCAGCCAGCGCATCGGGGGTGTTCAGGTCGTCATCCATGGCGGTCTTGAACTTTTGCGTGCTTCTTCGCACTTTTCAGTCAGGGCAGTGTCAGTGCCATGGGCATTGCGGATGGCAAAATCCAGGTTATCGCGGCAGGTGTACAGGCGCTCCAAGCTGTTCTTGCAGCTCTCGATCAGGTCCACCGTATAGTTCAGCGGCATGCGGTAACCAGCGGTGAGCATAAAATAACGGATCGGCTCATAGCCGTACTTATCGGCAATTTCACGCACGGTAAAGAAGTTGTTGGCGCTCTTGGACATCTTCTGGTTGTCGATGTTCAAAAAGCCGTTGTGCATCCAGTAATGGCTGAAGGTGCAGCCGTTGGCGCACTCCGACTGTGCAATCTCGTTTTCGTGATGGGGGAAGATCAGGTCCTGGCCGCCTGCATGCAGGTCGATGGTCTTGCCCAGGTGCTTACGGGCCATGGCACTGCACTCAATGTGCCAGCCCGGACGGCCCTGGCCCCAGGGGCTGTTCCAGGAAGGCTCGCCCGGCTTGGCGGCCTTCCAGACAGCAAAAAATCTGCGGGGTCTTCTTTCAGGTCGTCATCCATCTGGCTGCGGAGTTCGCGGTTGCCGCTTTCCAGGTCGTCCAGGTTCAGGTGGCTCAGCTTGCCGTAACCGGGATCAGACTTAACGCGGAAGTAGACATCGCCGTTGTGGGCAACGTAAGCATGTCCGGATTCGACCAGGTCCTTGACAATCTTGATGATCTCACCGATATGCTCCGGTTGCGCGGGGGCGCACGGTGGGGGTCTTAACGTTCAGGCCCTCGGAATCTTTGATGTACTCGGCCTCGAACTTGCGGGCAACCTCCTGCATGGTGGTGCCGTCCGCCTGGCCTTTTTGATCAGTTTATCGTCAATATCGGTGATATTGGAGACATACAGCACCTTGTTGCCAAGGTACTCCAGATAGCGGCGCAGCGTGTCAAACACGATCATGGGGCGCGCATTGCCGATATGGATATAGTTATACACCGTAGGGCCGCAGACGTAAATGCGATAAACGCCCGGCTCCTGCGGGATAAAATCTTCCTTTTTGCGGGTCATGGTATTAAAAATCTGCATGGACAGGAACTTCCTTTCCCAACTTTGCTGGTACGGCGCGGCTAAACCTGCAAACCGTTCAGATTTATTATAGCCGCCCTGATAAGCGGTTTGCAAGGGGGGCAGCATAATTTTGCCTGAATAAAGCAGGAACGATTCTGCCACAGGTAGATGCAGCCGGAAAGTGCGGTAACGGCAGCAACGGCCCAGCACAGCACCTGGGTGGTAAAGCTGATAACCCCAACGCCGTCCGCCGGGGCGAGCGCCATGGCAAAGTAATAAAAAGATGATGGTGACCATCTGCAGCACGGTTTTTGACCTTGCCCCACATGTTTGCGGCAATGACGGTACCGGACTCTGCCGCAATCATGCGCACACCTGCCACAGCAAACTCGCGGAACATGATGATGGCCAGCACCACGGGGGAGCAGACACCGTCCACCACCATATAAATAATGGCGGCGGTGGTGAGCATTTTATCAGCCAGCGGGTCCATAAACTTGCCAAAGTCCGTTACCAGGTGGTTCTTGCGGGCCAGGTAGCCATCCAGGAAATCCGTAAAGCTGGCCACAGCAAACAGAATGCCCGCAATCAAGGCATACGTTGCATTGAACTGGGGCGTGCCCATATGGCTCATGGCAGCAAATACCATAAAGAACGGCACCATGATGACACGCATCATCGTTAATTTGTTAGGCAGATTCATGGTTTATTCCTCCACTTTGCTTTCCGCATAACCATAAAGATCATAAGTATCGGCATCGGTGATGGTAACGTTATAGAACGCGCCGGCTTCCAGCGGGTATCTGCCGGGGTCATGATGCTGCCATCAATTTCCGGGCAGTCTGCTGCGGAGCGCAGCAGGTACATGCCGGTCTCATCGTCGACGCCGTCGCAGATGCACTCATAGGTCTTGCCGACCTTTTTCTGCTTCCTTTTCCGCGCTGATCTCGGCCTGCAGCTCCATAATGTGGTCTGCGCGGCGCTGCTTGACTTCCTCGTCAATCTGGTTGTCCATCTTGGCGGCCACGGTGTTTTCCTCGGCGGAATAGGCAAAGCAGCCCAGGCGGTCAAACTTGACGGTTTTGACAAAGTCGCACAGCTCGCTGTACTGTTCCTCGGTCTCACCAGGGAAACCTGCAATCAGGGTGGTGCGCAGCGTGATGTTGGGGATGGCCGCGCGCAGGCGGCGGATGGCATCCTCAATTTCTTTGCGGCCGCCGCGGCGGTTCATGTTTTTCAGCACCTCGTCATCGCAGTGCTGGATAGGCAGATCGAGATACGGCACAACCTTATTGTTGCGCACAAGGGCTGCGATGAATTCATCGGAGATACGCTCCGGGTAGGCGTACAGCACACGGATCCAGCGGATGCCCCTCAATGGTGTTCAGCTTATCCAACAGTTCGCAAACTGCGCCGGGTTTGCCCCCAGTCCTCGCCGTAAGCGGTGGGGTCCTGCGCCACCAGGATCAGCTCTTTTTCACGCCCTCCCCGGCCAGCCAGCGAGCTTCGGCAACACAGTCGTCAATGGGGCGGCTGCGCAGCGGGCCGCGGATGAGCGGGATGGCGCAGTAATGGCAGCGGTTGTTGCAGCCTTCGGCAATTTTCAGGTAAGCATAGTGGCGCGGCGTGCTGATAACACGGGCACCGCCCAGCTCCATATCGCATTTGGGGCCATAGCTTTCCACCTGGCCCGCGCCGTTGGCGGTCAGGCGCTCCACAATGGCGGGCAGAGCGGCGTTGGAGCCAATGCCCACAACGGCGTCCACTTCCGGCATTTCGCTCACAATCTGGGTTTTATAGCGCTCAGCCAGGCAGCCGGTCACGATCACCTTCAGGTTGGGGTTCTGCTGCTTATACTGGCAGGCCATCAAAATGTTTTCAATGGCTTCCTCTTTAGCGGACTGGATAAAGCCGCAGGTGTTGACAATAATAATGTCCGCCTGTTCGGGGTCCGCAACCGTCTGGTGGCCCGCCTTGATCAGCGCGTGGCAGAATACATCAGCATCGACCTGGTTTTTTTGGGGCATCCAAGGGAAATAATTGCAATATTCATGTATGGTTGTTCCTGTCTCTCTTTTCAGTATGTTATGTTGGGCTCTGCCGCTTGCTTGGGCAAAATTCAGGCAAAGCCATCCGTTCGGTGCATTGATACCACAATGCCGCAGGAGCATTTTTGCCCCTGCGGTGTGTACTTTTTTTGTGTTACGCTTCGGTTTCCTCTGTCTCGGCATCTGCCAATGCCTGGCGGATCACGCTGTGGGAGAACCCGCCGTGCCAAAGCGGCAGCTACCTGCTGCCATTTGCCCTGTGCCAGCTTTGCGGCATAGTGGCGTTCCACCAGTGCGCGGGCATTGGCCAGCTCCGGGTTTTCCTCCTCGTCCTCCTCGCTTTGGGCAAACAGAGCTTCCACCGCTTCGGCGGCCGCGCCGCGGTCAATGCCTTTGGCGTGCAGATCATCCAGAATTGCACGGCGGCTCTTGCGCTTGCGCAGCAGCTCCGCCGCACGGCGGCGGGCAAAACCGGCGTCATCCAGCAGGTTCAGCTCCTGCATTTTTGCCACGGCGGCGGCAGCGCTGTGGGGGTCAAAGCTGCGGCAGAGCTTTTGATAAAGCTCCCCGGCTGCATGGTCCCGCAGGGCCAGCAGGTCCATGGCTTTATCCACAGCCTTGCGGGTGTCGCTTTTGGTCTGCAGGTCATGGATCTGCCATTCTTCCAGCTCATCCCCGGTATGCAGCCCCGCCATGGCAAAGGTGTCCTCGTCCAGCGAAAAGGCAAACTCGCCGTCAAAGAACAGCGCATAGCGGCCTCTTTTTGTTTCTTTTACCTGTGTCAGTTTCGGCATCGCTTATTCGTCAACCATGATGTCGAGGTCCATCTCGCTGCCGGTGGTCTTGGGTGCATCCGCCATGGGGAGCGGCAGGGGCATCTTCAGCAGCAACGGGGGTAACAGCCGGCTTCTCCAGCGGCTTCACGGTTCCCTTTTTGCCGGCTGCCAGCAGACGGTCCGCATTTTCGCGCACCTGCTTTCAATCTCAGCAGCCACATCAGGGTGTTCTTTCAGGTAGAGCTTGGCATTATCGCGGCCCTGGCCCAGGCGGATATCGCCATAGTTGAACCATGCACCGCTCTTTTGCACAATGCCCAGCTTAGCACCCAGATCGATCATTTCGCCCAGTTTGGAGATTCCCTCGCCGAACATGATGTCAAACTCGGCCTCACGGAACGGGGGTGCCACTTTGTTCTTGACGATCTTGGCGCGGGTACGGTTGCCGATAAAGGAACCGCTGGCGTCCTTCAGGCCCTCAATGCGGCGCACATCAATACGTACAGAGGAATAATATTTCAGGGCGCGGCCGGGTGGTCACTTCAGGATTGCCGTACATCACACCGACTTTTTCGCGCAGCTGGTTAATAAAGATGCAGACGGTGTTTGTTTTGCCGATGATGCCGGTCAGCTTACGCAGAGCCTGGCTCATCAGGCGGGCCTGCAGGCCAACGTGGGAATCGCCCATTTCGCCTTCAATTTCGGCTTTGGGCACCATGGCAGCAACAGAGTCCACAACAATAGCGTCAATCGCGCCGGAGCGTACCAGAGCTTCGCAGATTTCCATGGCCTGCTCGCCGGTATCCGGCTGGCTGACCAGCAGGCTGTCAATGTCAACGCCAAGGGCGCGGGCATAGGTGGGATCCAGGGCGTGCTCAACGTCGATAAAGGCAACCTCGCCGCCCAGCTTCTGGGCTTCAGCCAGAACATGCAGGGCCAGGGTGGTTTTACCGGAAGATTCCGGCCCATATACCTCAATGATACGTCCGCGTGGCAGGCCGCCGATGCCCAGCGCCAGGTCCAGCCCCCCAGGCGCCGGTGGAAATGGCATCCACCTGCATGGCAACGTTGGTTCCAAGCTTCATCACGGCGCCTTTGCCAAACTGCTTTTCGATCTGGGCCAGTGCCGTCTCCAGCGCTGCCTTTTTATCCCCTGCCGGGCCGGTGGGGAGCTGCTTGGATGAACTTTCCTTTTTGCTGCCATAAGTTTATATCTCCTTATCTGAGCGATCATGCGTTGTATCCCATATGCACCACAGGCAACTGCGGTGCTGTTTTTATTTTATACGGCAGGTGCGCCGCTATCCAAATGGTCGTCCTGCGTTTATCAGGTATTATTATAACCAATCGCGGCGCGAATTACAACCATTTGTTGTCATCTTTTCAAAATTTTCTTCGCACTTTCCACATTTCAGCTGCAAAACGTTGAAAATCAGATTTATTTCACCTGTTGGGCGTACACCACACGGTCGTTGCCGCCGTAATCCTTCCTTGCCTGCACTTGCTGCCAGCCGTTTTGGCGGCATATCTCCATCACATCCGCCCGCTGGGCACAGCCAATCTCAAACACCAGCCACCCACCGGGGCAGACAATATCACGGTAGTGGGCGGCAATGGCGCGGTAAAAATCCAACCCATCCGTTCCGCCGTCCAGCGCCATAGCTGGCTCATGGGCGGTCTCCGGCATCAGGGCCTGCATCTCTGCCCCGGTCAGGTACGGCGGGTTGGAGATGATCAGCTGCACGCTTTGGGGCATAAGCTCTCGCCAGTATTGCAGCACATCCGCTGCCTTTGCCTGCACACCGGTGCCATGTACGTTGGCTTGCAGGTATTGCAGCGCCTGCGGGCTTTTTTCCACGCAGGTCACGCTGGCACTTGGCACAAAATGGCGGATGCCAATGCCCAGGCAGCCAGTTCCGGCGCACAGGTCCAGCACCCGGGGCTCAGGTTTTCCCATCTGCTGCAACAGCTCAATGGCAGTTTCGCACACCACCTCGCTGTCTGCGCGGGGGCAGAGCACACCGGGGCCGACTTTGAAGGTCAACCCCAGAAAGTCCCACTCCCCCTGCCAGGTATTGCAGCGGCACCGCTGCATGCGCTGAGCCGCCAGTTCCGCCAGGCACTCAGCCTGCGGCCGGGTAAGCGGGTCAAACAGCAAGCGCGGATCTTTTCCAGCGGCAATGCGCAGCAGTTCGCGGGCGTCGTAATCAGCATCGGGGCAGCCTGCGGCCTGCAGAGCATCCTGCACCATGCGCACAGCCTGGCGCGGCAGAATGCCCGCCAGCTGCTGTGGGGCAAGCGGCGTTACCACTGGCCGTCCTCCGGCTTTTTGGGCAGTACGGGGGTAACGGCGGCGATGGCCACTTCAATCATGTCATCTTCCGGCTCAAAGGTCGTCAGGTGCTGCAGCCAAAGCCCCGGCACCGAAACAGCCCGTGCCAGCAGCGAGTTGGAACGCCCTGCCCACTTCAAAATCTCATAACAGATGCCCACCAGCAGCGGCAGCATGGCCAGCTTGTACAGCACGCGCAGCATGGTACCGCTCCACGGCAGCACCGCATACAGCACAATGCTGACCAGAATGACCAGAATCAAAAACTGGTGCCGCAGCGGGGTGGAACCGCGTATGTCTGCGGATGTTAGCAACCGTCAATTCCTCACCTGCCTCATAGCAGGCAATCGTTTTGTGCTCAGCCCCGTGGTACTGGAACATGCGGTGGATTTCCTTCATGCGGGTGCAGAGGAACATGTAACCCAAAAAAGATTGCCAGCTTGAGCACTGCTTCCAAGATGACCCGCGGCCAGCGCCCCATGGGGGATCACTTTTTTGCCACCAGCCCAGTCAGGAACGTAGGCAGAAAAGTAAACAGAAAAATTGCCAGCACTACACCTGCGCAGGCGGAAAGGGTCATCAGCGCACTTTGTACCTTGGGGCCGGCGTGTTCGTCCAGCCAGCGGTCCAGCTTGCTCTCGTTCTGCTTTTCTTCCTCTTTTTCCTCTTCCGTCATGGCAATATCGGCGGAGTGCATCAGGTATTTGTACCCGTTCATCAGGTTTTCCACCATATTGCACACTCCGCGCACCAGGGGAACTTTATTGTACCAGTGGGTGGTCACATCGGAATAGCTCAGATCAATCGTGCCATCCGGGCGGCGTACCGCGCAGCAGATTTTTTCAGGGCCGCGCATCATAATGCCCTCCATCAGGGCCTGGCCGCCCACAGAGGTACGGAATTTTTCAGTTGGACGTTGTTCTTGCGGCATGGGTTCTCCTTTATTTTTGCGGTCAAAGCGGCTCGTGCAGATGTTCCTGCCCAGCATGGTAGATGGGCAGGGTGATGGTAACGGTGGTACCCTGCCCCAACGTTGAGGTGATATCCGCCGTACCGCCCAGTGCTTTGGTGATCTCATCCACCACCGCCAGGCCGATGCCGGAACCACGCACGGCGTTTTTGGCTTTGAAGAATTTCATCTTTACGTTTTGCAGGTCATCCGGCGCAATGCCGCGGCCCTGGTCCCGGATGCTGGCCGTTACGGTGGTGGCGGTGCGGGTCAGGGTAAAGAAAATGGTTCCTTCCGGCGGCGAATATTTGATGGCGTTATCAAATACGTTGACAAACACCTGGCGCAGGCGGGCGGGGTCTGCCCAAATGGGATACGGCTCCGGCGGTTCGTCATACACAAGGTGCAGTCCCTCCTGCCGGATGCGGGCTTCCACAAACAGGGCAGCGTCGGTGGCTTCGGCCACAAAATCCAGCACCTCGCAGTTCAGCTTGAGGCCGTTTTGCAGGCGGGAAAAATCCAGCAGTTCCTCCACCATATCATACAGGCGGTCGGTCTCACTACGGATAATGGTAATACCCTTGCGGTAGTTTTCGTCATCGGGGTCACGGATGTTGGCGATGGTTTCCACCCAGCCTTTGATGCTGGTCAGCGGAGTGCGCAGTTCGTGGCTGACAGAGGAGATGAACTCGTTTTTCATCCGTTCCGTTTTTGTCAGGTCCTCGGCCATCTGGTTGATGGCTTTGCACAGGCGGCCGATCTCATCGTCATACGGGGCATCCGGCAGGCGGGTGGTCAAATCGCCGTGGGCAATGCGATTGGCGGTGGCTTCCACCTGGCCCAGCGGCCGCACAATGGTGCGGATAAAAAACAGGCCGCTGAACACCGCAAACCCCAGCACCACCGCCGCCACGCCGAACGAAACCATCAGCGTGCTGTACCACTGGCGGTCCACCAGCGTCAGGCTGGTAACAAGGCGCATGGCCGTCACATTGCCCGCCGCATAAGGCACCAGGCTGGTAACAGCCATCACGTGTTCGCCGTCCGCTGTGCGGAAAGTGACCATGCCGCTGCCGGTGGAGCCGGTGACAGCCTTATAAAAATCCCTGCCCTCGCTCAGCAGATTCTTGTTCATGGTGCCGCTGGAGGTTGCCAGCACCACGCCGGAGGAATCCAACAGCATGAACTCGAACTTATCTTTTTCATCAAACTGTTCCACCGTGCGGCGCAGGGACTGGCTGCGGCTTTCAGACGTTGCCTGGCTGCTGCCGGCGGTGCCGGTTGCCTGCAAACGTCCCTCCACGGTGGAAAACCGCGCCTGCATGGCACGCTGCACCCCGCCGTACAAATTCTGGTGGCTGTAATACAAAAACAGCCCCAGCGCCGCAGCCAGGATGCAAATGGTAATCAGCAGGCTGCCGCGCAGCCAGCGGCGGGTAATGCTCTGCACAGGCGGCGCCCCCTTTCCATAAAAATGCGGTAATTATGCGTTCCAGCGGTAGCCATAGCCCCAGACGGTCAAAATGTGCTGGGGGCTGCTGGGTTCATCTTCCACTTTCATGCGCAGGCGGCGGATGTTGACATCCACGATCTTGACATCACCGAAATACCCCTTGCCCCAAACGCCTTCCAGGATTTTTTCGCGCACCAGGGCAGTGCCGGGGTTGCGGAAAAACAGCTCCATGATCTGAAATTCCACCTGGGTCAGGTCAATGGGCTTGCCGGATTTGTACAGCACGCGGCTTTTTTCATCCAGCACAAAGGGGCCGCTGACCAGCTGATCCGGCTCGGAGCCTGCCTGTTCATCGTCCGCAGTGGCGCTGCGGCGCACTCGGCGGGCCAGCGCTTCCACGCGGGCCATCAGCTCCGACACCGAGAACGGCTTGGTGATGTAATCATCCGCGCCGATGGAAAGGCCGCGGATCTTATCGCTCTCCTGCCCTTTGGCGGACGCCATAATAATACCGATGTACGGGTCGCCGTGGCGGATGGTTTCGCACAGCGAAAACCCATCCATGCCCGGCAGCATGATATCCAGCAGCGCTACATCGCAGGGGGATTTTTCTGGATCAACTCCAGCGCACGTTCGGCGCTGGGGGCTTCCAATACATCCCAGCCTGCCATTTTGAGGTTCAGGGCCACCATTTCCCGAATGCTGGCTTCGTCTTCTACGACCAGAATACGTTTCATTGTTTTTCCTTTCCCGGTCGGGATTCTGTTTCCCGCCGCCTGATTGTTATGGCGCACCGCCCGCAGATAGACATGCGCGTTTTACCGTATATTTTTAGGGTAATACCGCATAATTCTAAGTGCCGATACGGCGAGCGAGGTGCGGCAGCTGCTAAACCAAAAGCGCAGATAATACTGGATGCTGCAAAGGTGAGCGCCGCCAGTGGCGGAAACAGCGAACCGAAGCAGGGGCAGCGGTCGCAGAGTGCGAGGGGCTTTTGCCCCCGAAGCACGATGCGGGTACCGCAACCCGACATTATCGAGCATTTTAGCAACGCAGATGCCGTGCCGCAGCTGCCGGAGCGGTGCTTAAGCCGCAAGGCGGGAATTGTGCGGTGTTACCTTAGTTTTTTTAACGGAACACGGTTGTTCCGTGGATGATATCGTCAATACTCAGGCCATAATACGGGGTCACCACGCGGGCCTGCAGCTGCTGGCTGCCAATGTTGGCAATGCGGCGGTACTCCCCGGCTTCGGTCTGTTCCCCGTTGGTGTCGGGGGTTTGGGTTTCTTTGGCGGGGTCGGTCAGGCGCAGTTCACAATACACTGTGGTACCCTCGCGGTTGCACACCATCCAGCCGCTGCCATCCCGGTTGGTGCGCAGCAGCACCGAGCCGTGCATGGATTCCGGCAGCGCCAGAAAGAAGCTGTACTCGCTGTCATACACACCAAAGTGACTGCCGGTCTCATCCGCCGCGGCAAAATCCCGCCACAGGATAAAGCGCAGCCGCTTGTCCATTCCGGTGGAAATTTTGCCGCCGTCATCGATCATCGTGGGAATCTCGATCGTTCCGTTGCCGTCCAGATCGGTGCTGACCAGTGCGGCGTCATACCGCAGGGTCGCTTTGGTCAGGTTGGCCACGCCCGCCGGGCGGTAGGTCTGCAAGAATCGGGTTTCCGGGTCATACACTACAATAGAACTTGCCAGGCTGGTGCCGGAAGCACCGGTCCAGCCATCCACCACCAGATAGTTGCCATCGTCCGCGCCAATGCCCGCGTGCAGGGCCGCACAGCCGCTGTAATCACCAATCGCAAAGGGTCTGGGCGGAGCGGAAGCCATCCTCGGTGTTGGTCAGCAGCTGCAGGTTCAGGCCGCCGCCCTCCTGCTCAGCAGGCAGGGCCAATACCAAATCCTGGGTGCCCTCTCCGCCCGTCAGGTTGGCAAGGATCATTTCGGTGTATGCCTGCTTGATGATGATCTGCAGGCCATCCTCGGTGTACAGATACACCACCATATAACGGTCGCCTTGGGCGCTGGCATAGCCGACAAGGATCTGCAAGGAATTTTCATCCCGCAGATGGGCGGTGTTCACGCTTTCCACCTCGCTGGAAAGCCCTTCTGCCGTCTGCGTCACCCGCCAGCCGTTTTCCTCGGTCGGTTCCAGAATAGCCAGGTACACATTGCCCGCAGAGGCATCCAGCGTGTACAGCACGGCGGCTTCATCCTGGCCGTCACCATCCCAATCGCCAAACAAAAGAGGGGAAAGAAAATCGCCGCTGGCAGGGTATTTCAGGGTCGCGGTTACACCAAGGGCGCTGTTGAGCGCCTTTTGTACGGCGCTCGTCTCGCCGGAAGCCTGCGGCGCGCGCAGCAGGGATTCCACATCGCTGCCGGTTACCGCAGAACAGCCGGAAAGCAGCAGCGCGGCTGCCAGTGCGCACGCGGCGCAGCTGCGGCGGTATGGCATGGATCTTTTCCCTCCCCTGCATGGTTTCCAGGCACTATTTGCACCCCAGACAAATACAGATTATAGTATACCACAATCAAGCCAACGCTGCAATGCCAAGAATCATCATCAGCACCCCCACGCAAAAGCCTGTCACCCCCATTTTGCGCCACGCCGGTTCAAACGCCGCGGGCAGCAGCTGGGCAGCCGCCACCCACAGCATAATGCCCGCCACCACAGCCACAATGCCGTTCAAAAGTCCCGGCGTCAACAGTGGGGCCAGCACCAGTGCCGCCAAAACGGCCCCCGCCGGTTCCGCAAGGCCAGATACCAGCGCAGCCACGGCACCCTTTGGCCCGGCTGCCGGTGGCGCAGGCAAAAGGCACCGCAACAGCCAATCCCTCCGGGATATTGTGCAGGGCAATCGCCAGTGCCGTGCGCGCCCCCAGCTGCGGGTCCGAGACGTTGGTCAGCAGGGTCAGGATGCCCTCCGGCAGGTTATGCAACAGCAGGGCTGCCCCCGTTACCAGCGCAGCCCGCATGGCAGAGCCCTGGGTTTGGGAGCCAAAACGGTCGGCCAGTGTATCCTCGTCCGGCAGAGCACAGGCCAACAGCCAGGCTGCCAGCATACCACCCAGCAGCAGTGCCGCAGCCGCAGCCCCACAGCCAAAGGGTGAAAGCAGCGCCCCGTAAAAAATCCAGCAGCGCCGGAGCCAGGTCTGCCAAACTGACGGTCAGCATGACCGCCCCGGCAAAGCCGCCGCAGAACGCCATCAGCCTTGGCGTTGGCCGGAACAGCGCCGCAATCAGCCCGCCCAGACCAGTGGACAGACCGGCGATGGTTGTCATGAGGAGAGGAAGAAGCATAGTGAACACCCCAGCTTTAGTTAGGAGTTAGGAGGGAGGAGTTGGGCGCAAGCAATTAGAAATTAGCAATGAGGAATTAGGAATTGGAAATGGGGTTGGGTTTATTATGGATTTTATATGCGGGGTGGTGGAGCGGTATGCGGGTGATTTTTATATTGCAGTTTTTATGTGTTATGTCGGGCATTTATTGGCATTCACCCGTAGGGGCGCACATTGTGCGCCCGCCAACCTAAATAGGCAATACTTTTTTTTCAATGGTCCCGCATTGGGCAAACCGCCACGGGACGATGCTCGTCATCGTCCCCCTACAGATGATTTGCGGGTTTGCGTCAACTGCTTTACGTTTCTCTGCGGCGCGATGAGGGCATCGCGCCCTACCATTTTTTCATTGTTTGTCTCACATTTCAAAAGGCTCAATCGCCTAATATTTTTGAGCGGCATGTTTGTGCCGCGGTCCACCACAATGATTCACTATTCTTTTTTTAACTCAACGCTTTTTCCAAGCGAAAAACGCCTCCCGGCCTGGACCCACGGTCCGCCGGGAGGCGTTTTGAACCATTAAATCAATCAGTTATTTTTGTAGTAGTTGATCAGGCACCATCGGCCAGGATCTGGCGCTCGGCATCGGTCAGGGCACCAAGCTTTACGGTGAACTCCTTCACACTGCCATCGGGCTTAACAGCCACGGCGGGCATGGTATCGGCAGCTTCCAGCAGAGCCTTGCGCACGCCGGGCAGGTAGATGCAGTCGCCCAGTTCAAACACACTGGGGTCCTCCACCAGGAAGGGCAACATGCCCCAGTTGATGCAGTTGGAGCGGTAGCGCTTGGTTGCATACTCCTTGGCAAAGTTGGCCGCGCCGCCCAGCACGCGCTGGCAGGAAGCCGCCTGCTCACGTGCGGAGCCATCGCCGGGCTTATTGGCAAAGATGGCGGAGCCAATGTTGGTGGCTGCGGCGTTCGGCTTGTAACCGGCCTTTTCCAGCGCGGCATACACAGCCTGTACTTCTTCCGGCAGATTGCCTGCGGTGCGGGCTTCGTCCAGAACCTTGACTGCCTTGGCGCGGCCGACATAGGCCGGGTCCTTGCGGGACAGGGTGAACTCTGCCAGGCGCAGCGGGTTGGAGCGGAAGGAAGAAGTCTCACCGGAGGGGATCAGCTCATCGGTGGTGGTGACAGGGTCGGTGATGTAGCTGACAATCTTGACCAGCAGGTCATCCGTCAGTTCCGGCTGCTGCGGCCAATCCTTGATGTTGGGGCCAAAGCGCAGGGCGGTTTCCGGTTCGGGGCTGCCCCAGCCGTTATAGATACGCTTATCGTACACACCCCGGTCAAAGTGATACTTGGGTGCGGTGTAGTCGTGGTCACAAACCTCGCTGGCTGCGGTCAGAATGCCGCCGTTGGCTGCGGTAGCCGCAATGGAGCGGGCATCCATCAGCGCCACGCCGGAGATTTGACCCTCGCCGGGCTTGGAGCCTTCGCGGTTGGGGAAGTTGCGGGTGGTGTGGCGGATGCTGAACTCGCCATTGGCCGGGGTATCACCTGCGCCGAAGCAGGGGCCGCAGAAGCATTCGCGGAAGATGCCGCCAGCGGAAACGATATCGGCCACCACGCCGTTCTTGACCAGCTCCAGGTAGGTGGGCATGCTGTCGGGGTAGACGCTGAATTTGAACGCCCCGTTGCCGCAGTTTTTGCCCCGCAGGATGTCAGCCACAGCGCACAGGTTCTCATAAGTGCCGCCGGGCAGCCAGCCACAATGCCCTGATCCACATAAATGCTGCCGTCGGCGCGCACCTTGCTGACAAGATCCATCTTGACCTTGCCGCTCAGCTGCTCATTGGCGCGGGTTTCGATCTCATGCAGCAGATCCTTGGCGTTTGCCTTCAGTTCGCGGATGGGGTAAGCATAGCTGGGATGCATGGGCAGTGCGATCATGCACTCGATCTTGGAAAGATCCAGCTCGATGCAGCCATCGTAATAGGCAACATCGGCGGGCTTCAGCTCTTTATAAGCATCGGCACGGCCATGCCCTGCGAGGTATTCCTCGGTCACGCCATCGGTCTGCCAGATACTGGACCAGCAGGTGGTCTCGGTGGTCATACAGTCAATGCCGTTGCGGCAGTCTGCGGAAAGGCTGGCAACGCCGGGGCCAACAAATTCCATGACCTTATTCTTCACATAACCGTTGGCATAGGTTGCGCCAACCAGGGCCAGCGCCACGTCATGCGGGCCAACGCCGGGGTTCAGCCTGCCGGTCAGGTAAACGCAGATCACGCCGGGCATGGCCATATCATAGGTACGGCCCACCAGCTGTTTGGCCAGCTCGCCGCCGCCTTCGCCCACGGCCATAGTGCCCAGTGCGCCATAGCGGGTATGGGAGTCAGAGCCCAGGATCATGCGGCCGCAACCTGCCATCATCTCGCGGTTATAGCTGTGGATAACCGCCATGTTGGGCGGAACATAAATGCCGCCGTATTTATGCGCAGCGGAAAGGGCAAACTGATGGTCGTCCTCGTTGATGGTGCCGCCCACCGCACACAGAGAGTTGTGGCAGTTGGTCAGCACATACGGCAGGGGGAACTTTTCCATGCCGGAGGCGCGCGCCGTCTGGATGATGCCCACATAAGTAATATCGTGGGAAGTCATCGAATCAAACTTGATGCGCAGGTCTTTCATATCCGGCGCAGTGTTATGGGCTTTCAGAATGCCGTAAGCAATGGTGCCCTTGCGGGCCTCTGCTTCGGTCACATGGGCCGGTGCGGTATCGGTCAGCTGGCCGTTGACCAGGTACACGCCGTGGTCGTGCAGTTTCATTTTTATGCTCCTTCCTGCAAGACGGCTTTATTACAGCCGTGCCGCAACAGCGTCAGTAAATTCGGTGGTGGTGGCGGTACCGCCAATATCCGCGGTAACAGCCTTACCCTCGGCAACCTGTGCCAGAATGGCGGCGTTCAGCCTGGCGGCCTTATCCGTCATGCCCAGGTCGTTCAGCATCATGGCAAATGCCATCAGGATGGCGCTGGGGTTGGCCTTGTTCTGGCCTGCAATGTCGGGGGGCGGAGCCGTGGACAGCCTCATAGATGCGGGTCTTGGCGCCAATGTTGGCAGAGGGGGCAAAGCCCAGGCCGCCCACCAGACCGGCGCACAGGTCGCTGATGATATCACCGTACAGGTTGGGGGGGCAACCAGAACGTCAAACTGCTCCGGCTTCTGCACCAGCTTCATGCACAGGGCGTCAATAATGCAGTCGTCTGCTTCAATGGCGGGGTAATCCTTGGCGACCTCGCGGAAGGTGGACAGGAACATGCCGTCGGTCAGCTTCATGATGTTGGCCTTATGGACTGCAGTCACCTTTTTACGGCCGTTGGCGGCAGCGTAATCAAAGGCAAAACGGCAGATGCGCTCGCAGGCGGGCTTGGTGATGAGCTTTACGCCGTTGGCGATCTCATCGTTCAGCATGTACTCAATGCCTTTATACAGGTCCTCGGTGTTTTCGCGCACAATAACAAGGTCCACATTTTCAAAGCGGGTGGGCACACCGGGCAGGGTGCGCACGGGGCGCAGGTTGGCGTAGGTATTAAAGCGCTGGCGCAGCTGCACGTTGATGCTGCGGAACCCTTTGCCGATAGGGGTTGCGGTGGGGCCTTTCAGCGCCCAGCCGTATTCTTCAATGGCATCCAGTGCGCCGGGCTGCAAAAGCTCACCATGCTCTGCGGCGTACTCTGCGCCGGCGGCGTATTCTTCCCATTCAATACCGGTTGCCAAAACATCCGAAATTTTGCGCACGCTCTGCGCAATTTCGCGGCCAATGCCGTCACCAGGAATCAAAACTGCCTTCATATCGGTTTGCCCCTTTCTAAAAAAAGCGGCAGGGGTGCGGCGTGCCGTGGCCGTTTACCCCGCCCTGCCGGACTGCTTTTTGCCGGTGGGCCGCGCCTTAACGCAGGACAAACCTGCCAAAAGCTGAACCACACCTGCAAAAAATTTGTTTTAATAATATTACAGTTTGAGTATACCCATTTTGGTCAGCCTTGTCAACGTAATTCATTAAAGTTGCACCTGTATTTTTGCGGATTCAAACTTTATTTTATAAAGTCATGTTTCGTTCATATTTACAATTCTTTAAGATTCATGCTTGACTACAGCGCTCAAATACTATAAAATTGTAACTGTTCAGCACTTTGAAGCGTTTTTGGCCCGCATGGCGGCGGGCAGGGCGCACTGCGGGCGCTGTGCCCGTTTTTTGCACGTGCTGGTAATAGAGTGCAGGCAAAAGCCCCCAGCGGCGCTTTTGCAGGAAAGTAAGGAGGGCGCATCTGATGTATTACCCGGATGTTCCGGCGCTTGACCCGGAAGATATTGAACTTTTTGTGCAATGAGTATGTTGCGCACAACAAGCATCTTGACCCCCACATTGCGGACCGCCTTGGCGTTAAGCGCGGCCTGCGCAACCCGGACGGCACCGGTGTTCTGGCGGGCATTACCAATGTTTCCAGCGTTATTGGTTACGAAAGCTGCCCGAAGGCACCATCCGCCCCATTTCGGGCCGCCTGGTTTACCGCGGCATTGATATTGACACTCTGGCCGCCGAAGCCGACAAGAACGACCGCTTCATGTTTGAGGAAGTGGTGTGGCTGCTGCTGTTTGGCGCACTGCCCACCCAGGAACAGTATGCCCGGTTCTGCAAGCTGATTGATGAGCACCGCGAACTGCCCAAGGGCTTTGCGGACGACATGATCATGAACTCGCCCTCCCCAACATTATGAATAAGATGGCGCGCAGCGTGCTTTCGATGTACAGCTATGACGAGCACGCCGATGATCTGAGCCTGCCCAACATCCTGACCCAGAGTATCAACCTGATTGCCGAGTTGCCCACCATGATGGTGAACGCCTACCAGCTCAAGCGCCGTGTGTATGACCACGAAAGCATGTACTTCCATTACCCCATCGCCGGGCAGAGCACGGCGGAGCACATTTTGAGCACCTACCGTGCAGACCAGAAGTTCACCCACGAGGAAGCACGCCTGCTGGATCTGTGCCTGCTGGTTCACGCAGACCACGGCGGCGGCAACTGCTCCACCTTTACCACCCGTGTGCTGTCCTCCTCCGGCACCGATACATACGCAGCCATCTCTGCGGCCATCGGTGCCCTGAAAGGCCCCCAAGCACGGCGGCGCCAACCTGAAAGTTATGCACCAGCTGGATTACATCCTGGCCAATGTGGAGCACCCGGAGGATGACGGCGAAGTGCGCGAGATGCTGCGCAAGATCATCCGCAAGGAAAGCCGGTGACGGCAGCGGCCTGATTTACGGCATGGGCCACGCGGTGTACACCCTGAGCGACCCGCGCGCCCAGATCCTGAAAAACCACGCCCGCAGCCTTGCCTACAAAAGGCTACGATGAAGAATATAACATGCTGTGCAGCATTGAGCGCCTGGCCCCGGAGATTTTTTGCCGAAGAAAAGCACGGCCCCAAAAAAGGTTTGCGCCAACGTGGACCTGTTCAGCGGCCTGATCTACCGCATGCTGGGCATCAGCGAAGATTTGTACACCCCGCTGTTTGCCATTGCCCGTGTACCCGGCTGGTGCGCCCACCGCGTAGAAGAAGTTGAGTACGCCAACCGCATCATTCGCCCCGCTTACAAATACCTGGGCGAGCCACAGGAGTACCTGCCGCTGGAAGAGCGCTGATTTCTGCTTATATCATCATGAACTGGCACCCGGATTTTTCCGGGTGCTTTTGTTTTGGGGTGGCGCAGGAGGCAGTTATCTGATATACTGGAAAAAAGCCCCTTATTCCATTGGAACATGACCAGAAAGTGAGAGAAACATGGAAAAATTCAAACAGCTGCTCTTCTCCGAAAACGGCATTAAAATTGTAAACATGCTGTTCTTCTTGGCGTTTCTGGCCCACAACCTTGTGTTTCTGGTTGTGGCATACCTGGTCTGGATCCTTTTTCTGGCGTTCTGCATCAAAAAAGCTGCGAGTCGAACCTCCAGGATTATTTACGGCTGCTTTATTGCTTTTGCTGTTGTTATGGTCGTGCTGAATGTTGTGCCGGTACTGCTGGGGTTATAACTCAGCGGGCGTCCGCCTGTTTGCCGCACAGACCGTTTGATTTTGTTGGGAGGTCGTTGTTATGCCATGGTGGTACCCTTTCGGCTGTATTGCATTTATCGTTGGGGGCATCCTGATTTTCCTGAAACCGGAATGGCTCTGGGCGCTGACAGAGCAGTGGAAGTCCTATGCGGCAGACGGACCGTCGGACTTCTATATCCTGAACACCAAAATCGGCGGTGTGCTGTTTGCGGTATTTGGGGTCGCCGCACTGGTTCTTCCGCTTTTTCTTACTTGATGGTTCCGGCTTTGGGCAATACCGCATAATTCTAAGTGCCGATACGGCGAGCGAGGTGCGGCAGATGCCAAGCCAAAAGCGCAGATAATACTGGATGTCTTATCGAGCATTTTGGCAACGCAGTTGCCGTGCCGCAGCCGCCGGAGCAGTGCTTAAGCCGTCAGGCGGGAATTGTGCGGTATTGCCTTTGCTTTTTCACGAAATAACAGCATCCGTATGGTGCCCCCCTGCCCGTGGGCCGCCATGCGGATGCTGTTTTGCGTTTGTTATGCTTTTTCTGGTAGTGACACCGTACAGGCTGTTCCAGGTTGCGCGGCCCAGCATGCCGTCCGGTTTCAGGTCATGCACTACCTGCCAGGCCAGAACCGCTTCCCGCGTGCTGGCACCGTAACGGCCATCGGTGGTCAGTTCCGGCACCAGGGTTTTCAATTTCTGCTGGGCGCTTTTCACGGTTGCGCCCCGGCGCCGCGGCGCATGGTAACACCGGGCCAGATCTCCCCTTCCCCGTTTTTATCCGCCCAGGCGCGGTACAGGGCATCCCAGGTATCTCGGCCCACGTGGCCGTCAATTTTCAGCCCCTGTTCCCGCTGGAACCGCCGCACTGCGGTTTCGGTGCTGGTGCCGTAGCGTCCATCCACATTCAGTCCGCCCAGCCAGCGCTGTACCAGGGCAATATCCGGGCCGGATGCCCCCGGCCGCAGCACGGTTCCGCCATATTCCGGCATTGCATTTGCCATAAAAAGCCCCCTTTGCTGTGTGTTGCAGGCTTGCCGCCCGCCCTCATTTCACACTATGCGAAGGGGGTTCGTTTTGTGTTAAGATATTCTGTATTTTTAAGGCAACACCGCACAATTCCCGCCTTGCGGCTTAAGCACCGCTCCGGCAGCTGCGGCACGGCATCTGCGTTGCCAAAACGCTCGATAATGTCGGGTTGCGGTACCCGCATCGTGCTTCGGGGGCAAAAGCCCCTCGCACTCTGCGACCGCTGCCCCTGCTTCGGTTCGCTGTTTCCACCACTGGCGGCGCTCACCTTTGCAGCATCCAGTATTATCTGCGCTTTTGGCTTGGCATCTGCCGCACCTCGCTCGCCGTATCGGCACTTAGAATTATGCGGTATTGCCTTAAGCAATATAGCCGCCGCTACGCAGAACAAAGATCCAGAACGTCAGCGATAGCGCCGAGAACAGCGTGGTTGCCGCCACACAGCTGGCCGTCAGCACACCCTCATGGCCCATGTTCTTGGCCATAACGTAAGAGCTTGGCGTGGTGGGGCGCCCAGCATGATGAGCAGGGCAATCAGCTGCTGGTCCCGGAAACCGAGCTTGACGGCAATGGGGATAAAGATCGTGGTCAGCACCATCAGCTTGCAGCAAGCCGCCACCAGGGTGGGTACCAGCTTTTTGATGGCCTTGGCTCCCTCAAACGAAGCGCCGATGGAAAGCAGCGCCAGCGGGTGGTCAGGCTGGAAAGGCTGGTCAGGGTTTTCTGCGCCAGGGTAGGCAGGCCAAAGGGCAGCAGGCTGTACAGCGTACCCAGAATAATGCCGTCCAGAATGGGGTTGGTCAGCACACCGTACAGCAGCTTGGAGGGGGTCACTTTGCCATGCTGCTGCGGGCTTTCCGCCGTCAGGATAATGACCGCAAAAATGTTGAACAGCGGCACACTGCCCAAAATCATCAGGGGGGCCATGCCGGAAGTGCCGTAAATGTTCTGGATGAACGCCACGCCCAGAATGGCCGCGCTGCTGCGGTAGCTGGCCTGTACGAACTCACCCACCAGGGTTTTATCTTTCAACAGGCGGCGCGCCAGCACCCAGATGACCACAATGGCAATGGCCGTTACCGCAAAGCAGAACAAGACAAACTTTGCATCAAAGCTGTGGGCAAGGTCCAGGGTTGCCATATCACAGAACAGCATGACCGGCAGCGTTACCTTGAACACCAGCTTGTCGGCCACGGTGCAGAACTGCTTTGGCAAAAAGCCTTTTTGCCCCAGCGCCCATCCAATGACCATCACCAGAAATACCGGAAGGGTCGCGTTCAGGCTGAACATTAAATTATCCACATTGATCCCTCTTTATATTACGTCCTTACATTCCCGCAGCCATGCTTGGGGCAGGCCCGCAGGATTGTTTTGATGATACGATTATACCATATCATTCCGGCAAAAAAACATGCCGAGAATGACCACATTTGCACGGCTTTCTGCCGCACTTTTTTGCGCAACTGGCCTTTAATTCATACCCACTCTCACATCACCGCACAAGCGCGCCGTTACAAGGTCTTTGCAGCGCTCACGGTGGGCAGCGTGCAGCGGATGCTGCTGGAAGCATTGCAGCGCCTGTTCATCCCGCAGTTCTGCATAGAATATCAAGTCATAGTCCCCTCCGGCCAGGTTGAGGCCAATTTCAATGCACAGCAAGCCGTCGATCCTGCCCCGCATGGTGGCAACGGAATTTTGTAAAAACTTCAAAGCTTCAGCTTCTTGATGCTGTGCTTTTACAGCGTCGGTATATTTCCAGAACAAAATATGGCGGATCATCTCAGCTGCCTCTCTTTCGCCGCTTTTTATTTTTAAATTATACCATACCGCCAGGCAAAAAGCACGCTGTGGAACCTGACACTCCCGGCGAACAAAATGCGGCAGTATTTGGCAGTTTTTCAACTTGTGTTTTACTGTCGTTTCTGGTAGACTAGATAAAGTATGTGTGTCTTTTTGTCCGGCCGGTTTCTGTTTGCGGCATTCTGCACGCCGGCCGCACACACATACACGGTAAGGAGGATTCATTTTATGAGCAATCCCATTGATTATTCCCAGGGCATTTACGATGCCAAAAAACTGGGCACGCCCCGGCTGCTGATCCTGGGTGCGCAGCACATGTTCGCCATGTTTGGCGCAACCGTGCTGGTTCCCCTGCTGACCGGCCTGAGCGTTTCCACCACGCTGCTGTGCGCCGGCCTTGGCACGCTGCTGTTCCACATCATCTGCAAGGGCAAGGTTCCCGCATTTTTGGGTTCCAGCTTTGCCTACCTGGGCGGCTTTGCCATTGTCAGCAATGACGGTGCCAACCCGGAAAACTTGCCCTACGCCTGCGCAGCCGTTGCGTTCAGCGGCCTGCTGTATGTGCTGGTCAGCGGGCTGATCTCGGTGTTCGGCATCCGCCGCATCATGCGGTTCTTCCCGCCTGTTGTCACCGGCCCCATCATCATCTCCATTGGCCTGATCCTGGCCCCGTCCGCCATCACCAACTGCCAGAGCAACTGGCTGCTGGCTTTTGTGGCGCTGGCCGCCGTTATCATCTGCAACATCTGGGGCAAAGGCATGGTCAAGATCCTGCCCATTCTGATCGGTGTTCTGGTCAGCTATGCGGTTGCCCTGGCAACTGGTGCGGTTGACTTTGCCGCCATCGGCGAGGCCTCCTGGATCGGTTTCCCCATCCACAAAGAGGCCATGGGTCTGTTTTCCATTGACGGCAGCGAAAAATTCATCAGCGCCCTGTTTACCATCGTGCCCATCGCGCTGGCAACCATGATGGAGCACATTGGCGATATTGCCGCCATCAGCGCCACCACCGGCCGCAACTATATCCGTGACCCCGGCCTGAACCACACCCTGATGGGCGACGGCCTGGCAACCACCATGGCCGGCCTTCTGGGCGGCCCCGCCAATACGACCTATGGGGAAAACACCGGCGTGCTGGCGCTGACCAAGATCTACGACCCGCTGGTCATCCGTATTGCGGCAGTCTTTGCCTGGATGCTCAGCTTCTGCCCCAAGTTTGAGGCCATCATCAACACCATTCCTTCCGGCATCGTCGGTGGTATCAGCTTTGTGCTGTACGGCATGATCTCCGCCATCGGTGTTCGCAACGTAGTGGAAAATCAGGTCGACTTTACCAACAGCCGTAACCTGATCATTGCTGCCGTTATCCTGGTGTGCGCTCTGGGCTTTAACTCCGTGGGCGGCATCACCTTCGGCATCGGCGGTGTCAGCGTTACCCTGTCCGGCCTGGCCATTGCTGCCCTGGCCGGCATCCTGCTGAACGCCATCCAGCCCGGCAATGATTACGAGTTCGACTCCAACCCCGGCACCGGCGAAGGCACCAGCCTGCGCGTCTGATCCTGCGCTTATCTGACGGGTGTGTTTGACACCTAAGGCAATACCGCATAATTCTAAGTGCCGATACGGCGAGCGAGGTGCGGCAGCTGCTAAGCCAAAAGCGCAGATAATACTTTGTGTATTATCGAGCATTTTGGCAACGCAGATGCCGTGCCGCAGCCGCCGGAGCGGTGCTTAAGCCGTAAGGCGGGAATTATGCGGTGTTGCCCTAAATAGCATCCCAACCATGATGGTGGCCGCGGCCCCGCGCCGCGCACGAAATTTGCTTTTTTCCGTTATCCCAACTTCGTAAAGATGTGGTATAATGACACTAAGCCAATTTCCCACCATCATTTTTTATTTGTGTTGGAATTCCGCGTTCCCTATAATTCCTAACTCCTAACTCCTACCTAACCACCGGAGGTGCCTATGCCCACTACCCTTACCGTGGCAGATTTTCTTTCGCTGCGCATGCAGTACAAAGCCGAACAGGCGGAAAACGAAATTCCTGCCGTGATCGAACACAACTTCAAAGATGGCCGCATGGTGGACCATTATTTCGTGGTGCCCGGTCCCGCCCTGCTGGCTGATGAAGCCGTGCAGGACTTTGGCGGCAAAATCGAGAACATCCTGTTTCTGCAGCAGAGCGAACCCGGCGCACCGTGGCAGGTGCTGCTGCACGAACCTTCTATGATCCGGGAGATCACCTTTGAAATGCCGGAGGAAGAGTTCCGCGCCATGCTGGCCAAGAACAACCTGATCCTGCCCGGTGACCCCGGCTTTGTGATGCCGTAAGCTCTAGGGTGTATCTGATAAGCCAAAGGCAACACCGCACAATTCCCGCCTTGCGGCTTAAGCACCGCTCCGGCTGCTGCGGCACGGCATCTGCGTTGCCAAAATGCTCGATAATGTCGGGTTGCGGTACCCGCATCGTGCTTCGGGGGCAAAAGCCCCTCGCACTCTGCGA